>OBKV01000964.1_pt1 | contig 19979 bp, 12 predicted proteins | sample 1517301 | NCBI WGS metagenome assembly OBKV01 (sample SAMN04571685, study PRJEB22368) | human gut metagenome | biome: human gut; material: stool | host: Homo sapiens | place: Luxembourg | collected 2012-06-29 | reverse complement strand
AAGTCTGCGTTAAAAAATTTATCTCTTATTGTATTTGGATTTCTCCAAGATTTTTATGTTTGTTTGAGATTTAAGAACCTGTTGCTGACCTTGTAAAACGGCAGCCGTTATAATTGAAATTATTTTCGTCCATATAATCACCGCTGTAATAACCAACTATGCTTCCGTCCTCTTGGTCATATACAATATCCCATGCAATATTTAAGTCTCCAAAGCCGTTCAGATGTATTATATAAGGCTTTGGAACGCTCCATTCGCTGCACATTTGCTCATACCAATCATCAAAATTGAAATTAGCCTTAAATGCGTTATTATTATCAGCAATTAAATTATACAGCTCCTGCATGGATTCTTTATCATCAGTAATTAACTGTAAGCTTTCGTTTGAAATTACAAATTTAACGCTGTTTATATCACCATTTAAATAAAATGTGCCGTCATTGAGCCTTTGGTCTGTTATGATCGTTTCATTGTTATTTTCGGCATTAGTATCTTTCGGGACATTGAAAATAGCCAAAGAAAATATAATACCAATAACTGCAATGACAATTACTGCTGTCAATGATTTTTGTGAGCGATTCATAACAAAACCTCTTTCTTTAAAATATTATCTTGAATATTCCTTACCACTGATTGTTATTTTGCCGCCCTTATATGTTCCTTGAACATAAAGAGTGTCAGCTCCTGAGACTTTTTTGTTGTTGTCATAATAATACCACTGCCCGGGGGTAAAGGTTGCTGTAAATCCATTTCCTGCTGTTCCGGCAGAAAATTCTGTAGTAACACCGTAGATATTTCTGCTATCATACGAAACATTATAAAATGTGCATTCAGCATTGCTTGCTGATGTTCCCGTAATATTGACAAATGATGATGTTCCGTTGTAGTAAGCACCTTTCTGTATGCCGTTGAACACACCATCTGCGTATGTTGCAATTATCGAATTGGAAAGGGATACGCTCTGAGTGTCAGCCGCCGAAGCTCCCATGCCCACCATAGAAGAAGCAGCCATTACAGCACAAGCTACCATAGTAGCAATTCTTTTTGTCATTTTCATAGTAATTTCCTCACTTTCTGATTGTGAGGAGAAAACCGTTCTGTCTATCCTGATGTATTTTTATAGTGCATTTGAAGTCTGCGTTAAAAAATTTATCTCTTATTGTATTTGGATTTCTCCAAGATTTTTGTGTTTGTTTGAGATCCAAAAGCCTGAGCTAAGCCTATACAATCAATATAACCATCACCTTTCTGATACAATGTGTCACCGTGACACGCTTTAATCTACCCAAACGCTATTAGAGGTATTCGTTACACTTTGAGAAGAACCGAACAGACCGCTCTCTTTAGCGTAGTGAGTTAGGGAAACACGGTAATAGTAGCCGCCCTTTACCGACACGGAATAGTTATTAAGATAATAACTGCTGCCCGATTTCAGCAAATCATCAACAGATTTTTCCTTTTTCCAGTTGACCTTATCTGAGCTGTACTCTATAGAAATATCTTTGTAGCCGATTGATTTCATGCTTTCAATGGCTTTTATATCAGCCGCAATGTAAATCTGCTTTCTGCCTGATGAAATACTGAGGGAACAACTGCTTATCAATCCTGCTGTTCTGCTGTCCGATACGCTTGTAGGGGCATTAGAAGCCGCTTTAACAGGCATTGTGGGTACAGTGTAGGTCAGAACGCTTGCAACACTTAATGCTAATGCTTTTTTATTCACTTTTATTTTCCTCCTGCTGTCATTTTATTGAAGCTACCATTTTATCACACTCATCATATGGAACGTCAACAGCAAACATTACAAAGTTGGTTTTGCCCTTTTGATAAGTTATAGTGTATTGGTTATCTTCCTTTGAAATTATCGCTGTAGAGCCGTTTACTTCTGTTTCTGAGAGATTATACTCATCACTCGGAATAACTATATCGGGAACTGCTTTCAGATATTTATCATATGACAATATAAATTTCTGTTTGTCATTTTCATAATGGAATGATACTGAACTTGAGAAATTTTCATTAACATTGGTATCAACATCTGTAAGTACAAATCCATCCGGAATATAATGCGGAGTTTCAAATTCTATGTCATATTCCGCAAGCTTGGCAATAAATCCGTAGGGGTCGTCCTCTGATGTGGGGAGAACAACTTCTTCAGGCTGATTGCCGAAGTCAACGGAAAATCCGCCCTGTGTGAACTTGATAACAGCCGATATAATATTCATATCGTATGCCAGTACAGTTATGCAGTTGGCTGCCAAAACAAGAACCATACAGCAAAGTACGGGAGCAAACCTTTTCATGACACTAAAAGGCTTTTTGGACGTTTTTTCGTAGTTTCTTATTCTCTTATACAGCTCACTTGTATCAGGCTGTTCCGAATTGCTGTTATCACCCGTCAGCTCATTCAGTTGAGCGGTGAGCTGCTCGATACGGTCAAAGTCACGCTTGCGAAGCGGCTTGGCTGTTTCCTTATCCAGTTCGCTTCTGATGTAGTTATACGCTTCCATTGTAAACTCCCTGTCGGCGTTTATTTTCTCTGCAAGGTCTTTCATTGGCTCTCTGCTCCTTTGCTTAATAAATGTTTGAAAAAGCCTTATTTCTTTCAAAGCAATTTAAGTTTGTTGTATTTTTACAATTTCACTTATTGATTTTGTTCATTCTAACGGCACTGTCCAAAAGCTTTTTCTTGATCCTGTGTATGCGGATATATAATCCGTTCATTGAAATATTGTTCTTTCTTGCGGCTGCTGTCTTATCTCCGTCATAGTATTCGGTGATAAGTGCAAGTTCTTCGGGTGACAGAAAATCAAATGCGCTGTCAGTAATTTCGGGTATTTCCGAAACGGCGGCAAGCTCTGCAAGCTCATCAATCGGCTGAAAAGACGGATTCTTTCTTATGTATGCCTTTATCTGATTGTCTGCGGCTCGATACAGCCACAGTTTTATATTATCGCCCATTTTAAGATGATTTCTTTTTTTGTACAGAACAAAAAACACTTCCTGCGTTATATCCTCAGCAGCCGTTTTGTTCCCATTCAGTTTATATTTGCAATAATTCAGAATTACATTGTAATATCTGCTTACAATTTCATCGTACATAAAATTGCTCCTTTGTTCAAGAGATATAAATATACACCATTTAATATAAATGTTTTAAAAACGGCATTTTCTTTCATTATACACTATTTTTTCTGATTTTTGTAGATATGCACAAAAAATGTTATATATAAACAGAAAAATCCCGAACAAGCTGACTTGCTTGTTCGGGATAAAATCAATGCTCCGGCAGAGAAAGGCTGTCGGAATTTTTGCCTGATGTTGGCTTGAAATCATCACTCATGATTTTTTCACGGGAAAATAACGCTGTATTGCTCCGGTCCGTATCTTTCTCAGCAGTCTTTACCTTTTCGTCAAAGGTTCTGATGTGCATAGCCATTTTACTGCTGAATGCAAGATTTAAAGGCTTGACACATTTATTTATGTCAGCAGGATAATTCTTCTGCTCGTTTTCGCTGATCCTTGAAACTGTCAGCTCATCAACGGAGCAATGACCTACTTCCTTTCCGTCAGAAAATGACGTGATCTTGTTTTCGGCAGAGCTGTCATAGGATATTCGCAGCTCTTTGTCATTCTGTCTCCATTTGATGTTCAGCGTTTTCGGCTTTTCGGACTGCTCAGGCTGTTCCTCAGAAGCCGCAGCCTGAATGCTGTGAGATGTGCTTTCAGGCTGTTCAGGTAGGATTTCTCCATTTACCTTATCCGCATTTATCTCATCGGTAAGCCGTTCAAGCTCCTGCTTTTTTTCCTCAAGCTCTGATTCATACTCAAACGGCTGATTTATCTCTTTTTTGCTGTCGGCAAGCTCGACCTTGAGCCGTTCCAGTTCATTGCAAACCTTGTCTATACGCTTGGGAACAGAAGCAATGGTGTTGTCAATTCTTGTGATATTACCGCTTTCACTGCTGCCGAATTCAATAGGATAGCTGTTTGCACCGTTCAGATTGCCATAATATCTCTTACAGAATCCATCATACGATACATCAATCTTAAATCCTTTGTACTCGGCGATTTCTGTCATTCCTTTAGGATTACCCATTACTGCTATTTTCATAGTCTTGTCAAGGGCTTCCGCAGCTTCTTTTTTGTCGGTATAAACCGTATCACCAATTTTCATTTCAAAAACTTCCTTACCGTCAATATCCTTTTTCGGTTGGAAGTTGTTTATTGTTTTCGTATCGTCAGAAATGTTTTTGATGATTTTTTCTATGTTGGCGATTTTATCGGGCAGTTTGTTTATATTGTCCTCAATTTCGTATTTGTTCTCCAAATATGTATTTTTGAGCATATTCAGACTGCGGATATCCTCACGAAGCTCCATTTGCCGCCTGATACGCTCATCACCGATAGCTGCCATTTTGACCTGCATGAAATCCACAGCCATATCATCAATATCATCACAGGTTCGGGCAATAGCCTTTGAAGTGAAGATCTGTGCGATACTTTCCTGCTTCTTCTCGACCATTTGATAAAGATAAGCGTCAAATGTGCCTTTGGTAACATATCTGAAATTATCAACCTTTTTATTTTCATTGCCCTGCCGGACCATACGTCCCAAACGCTGTGTAAGGTCAGCCGGTCTCCACGGACAATCAAGGTCATGAAGTGCAATAAGCTTGTCCTGCACGTTAGTTCCTGCGCCCATTTTCTGAGTTGAACCGATAAGTACACGGACATCTCCGTTACGAACTTTTGAAAACAGCTTTGCCTTTTCCACCTCACTTGCAGCGTCATGAATGAATGCAATCTCCTTTTCGGGAATACCTTTTTCGATCAGCTTTGAACGTATATCGTTGTAAACGTCAAAACGTTCTCCGTTTTTCTTTAAATCTTCCTTTGACTGAGGAACACCAAGATCGCAGAAAACGAGCTGAGTTGATTTCTTTTCGGCAGTTTTCTCCCATATATCGAAAACGTTCTGAACGCAGGAATTGAGCTTTGTCTGAGGTTCGTCCGCAAAGTTGATATCAAAGAGACGTTGGTCAAGACCGAGTTTTCTTCCGTCTCCTGTTACCACAAGCATATTATCCTCACTTCGGGAGACAGCACCTTGATTTATTCTTTCGGCACGTTTCGCAAGATCTTCAACGACTGCTTTCTGTACTTTCGTTGGTTCGACTGAAACGATATGCTTCTCACAGTCGGGAACATCAAGATTGAGCTGATCTGCCATCTTTATATCCGCACATTCCTTGAACATAGTCACAAGTTCAGGAACGTTCGTGAATTTCAGTCGGGTTTTCATTCTCCAGTCGCTTCCGCTTGGTGATATTTCAGCTTCTGTAGATTTTCTTGTGAAATTTCCTGCCCATGCGTCAAAGCTGTTCAGTCCTGTTTCTTTCAGCAAATCGGACTGCAAATACTTCATAGTGGTGTACATTTCGGAGAGGGCATTCGTCACGGGCGTTCCTGTACTGAAAACCACTCCCTTGCTGTTCGTTTTTTCATCAAGGTACTGACATTTCATGTACAGATCCTGAGTTTTCTGAACATCGGCATTGGTTGAAAGACCTGATACATTCTCCATTTTTGTGGAAACATAAAGATTTTTAAACTCATGAGCTTCATCAACAAAAAGCTTATCTACTCCAAGTTCCTCAAAGGTTACTGCATTATCCTTAACTGTACCGTTAGTGAGTTTTTCAAGTCGATCTCGGAGTTTGGCTTTTATCGCTTCAAGCTGTTTTACGGTATAACTTTTGCTGTCTGTCTCATTGGCTGCGTCAAGAGCTGCCATTACTTCATTTATCTGATTACGGATAAATTCTTCTTCACGTTTCGATGAAAGCGGTATTTTTATAAGCTGAGAATGACCGATAATTACAGCATCGAAATTGCCAGTAGCTATTCTTGCGCACATTTGTCTGCGCTTCTGTGGCGAAAAATCGTCTGCCTTTGCCACAAGAATATTTGCATTGGGGTAAAGCTTCATGAAGTCAGAACCTATCTGTTCCGTCAGATGATTTGGTACGACAAACATAGACTTATTGTGCAGTCCGAGACGTTTTCCCTCCATTGCCGTAGCGATCATTTCAAATGTTTTTCCGGCACCAACCTGATGTGCAAACAGTGTATTTCCTCCGAAAAGTGCGTGTGCTACGGCATTTTTCTGATGTGGTTTTAAGGTGATTTCGGGATTTGACCCAAAGAAATTGAGGTAACTTCCGTCATATTCACGGGGACGAATGCCGTTGAACTTTTCATTATAAGTTTTTACAAGTTCATTACGTCTTTCGGGGTCTGCAAAAATCCACTTTTTGAAAGCCGCATTGATTTGCTTTACCTTATCTTCCGCAGCCTTTGTTTCCTTTTCAAGAATCATGGTCTTTTTGCTGCCTGTAACCGGATCGCTGACTGTTTCTGTAACGGCTACCGATTTAGCATTGAGGATTTTTTCAAGCAGCTCATATGCGTTATAATCCTTTGTGCCGAAATTCTTAGTCGATTTCAAGGAGTTGTCAAGACGGGCATTCTTTATTTTCCATGAGCCTTTTCCCGAACCCGAATAATTAACCGTGATTGCATTTGGATTTTCCTGTGCAACATTGCTGTCATATTCTTTAAAGCGAGTAGGTGTTTCAAAAAGCTCATACATGAATTGCTGAATGACTTTTGTATCAATCCATGTCATTCCAAGCTGCATATCTATTTCCGTTGCTTTCAGCGGTTTTGGTATAACTTCCGTAAGAGCCGCAATGTTATCCGCATATTCGGGATTTTCGGATATTTTAGCTTCTGCCTGAGCAATTTTCTTATAAATATTGCCTGACAGATATTCATCACTGGTCTGATAAACGGTATTGTTTTCCGTGGAAAGTTCGGGAACGGGGAAAATATCGCCGTGCAGATCATCAACTATCTTGTTTCGCTCAAAGCCTGTGAGCTGCTCCATATAGTCAAAATCAATCCTGCCCTTTTCGGACATGGATAATATCAATGCTTCATGGGACGTTTCAACGTGTTCCGCAACTTTGTGGGGACGAATGGTTCTTTCGGTGAATATTTCGGTTTTTCCAATAAATTGTCCGTCTTTCAATTTTTCGAGGGACTGTAAAAGAGGAAGTCTTACATCATTTTTGAAAGCATTGCTGTTCTGAGCTTTCCTTGAAATTCCGCTCGCATTTTTGGAATTGGGAGTTTCTATCGGATTTATTCGACCGAATTTCTTTACAAACTTATCATATTTCAATGTCAGCTCAGCTTGCAGAGATTTTATTTCACTGTCCGGTCTGTCCTCAACCTGTGCCTGTAGCAGCTCACGGACGGTTTTGCCCATACCGCACATAGCTTTGCGGCGTTCAGCAACTACTCCGTGCTGTTCACTCTCTTTCAGCGGTATCAGATTATCGTCCACACGGTAATACAGCTTATCATCAACTACTGTATAGGTCAGATTTTCAATGTCAGGAGTTGCGGTAAGATATAGATCCGTTTGCTTTTCATCAAGCTCCTGCTGAAATTCAAGGGGAACATATTCGCCCTTGATGTGCTTCATAGCATTGTGAAGCTGTTCTTTAAGGTCTGCACCCTGAATAGGAGTACATACAATGCTGCCGAATCTTCCGTTGTCGGAGAGATTTCCCAAAACCATGTCAGGATTATCCGCAAAATAGCTATTGATTTTTAAACCGTCAGCATTTTCCTTTGTATGAACCCAATCGCAGGATTTGTCCATAGGCATATCGCTTATATTAAGCGGCTTTTCACGCTTTTTCAGGAAGATAATATCCGTTGATGTCTGAGTTCCTGCATTCTTCTGAAAAGCATTATTGGGCAAGCGTACTGCACCCATAAGCTCGGCTTTCTGTGCAAGCATTTGACGGACTTTTATATCTTCCTTGTCGAGCGTTCCCGTTGACGTGATAAACGCAACCACACCGCCCGAACGAACGCTGTCAAGAGACTTTGCAAAAAAATAGTCATGTATCAGCATACCGCTGTAGGCTTTGGTCTTGTCATTTACACCGTGATTTCCAAACGGAACATTGCCGACAGCCAAGTCAAACGAGCCTTTGGCAAGTTTTATTTTCTCAAAGCCATTTATAGCAATGTCAGCTTCAGGATAAAGCTTTTGGGCAATACGTCCTGATATGCTGTCTATTTCAATTCCTGCGAGATTGCTGTTTTCACGCATTTTATCGGGCATAGTTCCGAAGAAATTACCCACACCCATTGACGGTTCAAGGATTTCTCCGCCTTTAAATCCTATATTTGAAAGTCCCTCATAAATTGCCTGTGTAATGATCGGCGAGGTATAAAAAGCATCGTTTACGGTTGAACGGGCAGCTTCATATTCTTCTTCCGTAAGGAGTGATTTAAGCTCATTGAACTCTTTTCTCCACGAAGCTTCACGTTCGTCAAAGGCTTCCTGCAAGCCGCCCCAACCAACGTATTTTGACATGATTTCCTGTTCCTCCGGAGTTGCACGTCTGTCCTCGCTTTCAATCTGCTTTAAGGTCTGAATTGCAAGCAAATTGTTTTTGAACTTGGTTTTTGCGCCGCCCTCTCCGAGGGTATAGTCGGTTATGGTGAATTTCTGCGGCTTTTCAGGTGCTTTTATCTCAGATTCGGAGTGAAGCGGTTCATCAGACTTTGCCTGAATGACCGATAAAATCTCATCATCGGAAAGTGATACAAGGTCACTGAAATCAAGTACCGACAGAGCATTTTTGTTCATTTCCGCAAGGGAGTTATACTGCTCATTGCGAACGACATTGCCGTCATACTCATAAATGAGCCTGAACTGTTCCAAATCCGCATAAACCTGTATCGGGAGATCATGCTCTTCATCAGTAGTATAAGCAAGAGAAATCTTTGAAATATCAGAAAAGTCAGACGGTTCACCAAATTCACTGTCAAGATAGTCCGTAATAAGCTGCTTGGCAACATCAAGGTCAGTATGCTTATTGTTCTGTGCTTTTTCCGTAAGATAGGCTTCCGCTGTTGGCAAATAAGTTTCAAGTGTGCCTGTTTCATCAGCTTTTATCGGATTGATATCAATCGTATAGCCCGAAAGTTTGAATTCTTCATCATGAATGATATTGAAAAGCGCATCTTCCTTTAGATCGGAATCCACCTCAATAACCACATCAATGTCAGAATCCGCATTTTCAAGCCCACGGGAGCGTGAACCTGTAACGGCTGCACCGTGAATATCAGCATTTACTCCATTCTCCTCAAAGACTTTCTGTACAAAGTCTTTGATCATATTTTCAATTTCAAGAGGTTTGAAGTTGTAGAACTTGAAATTTTCCTCAGTCTTTGCTCTGAAATCAGTAATTGCAGACGGTTCGGGAATGCTTGATACAATGCTTTCTTCCTCAATGAAATCGGGGAAATCCTCAATATCCGAAATATCATCGAATAAGGACATCTGACGTGACATATTTTTTTCTTCATCAACAATCTCTGTGCTGATAGTGGTCTTATTTTCATGCTCAAACGTCTTTTCGGGTTCATTCGTCTCAATTTCCGAGACATTGAACTTATCATTTTTAATGGAAAGATACATACTTTCAGGCGAGATCTCACCGTATGAAACAAGAATGCAATCTTTGATTTTTTCAGTATCACCTTTCAGTACAAATCCTTTATCATAATCGTTTTTTTCATCATCGAATTCATTGTACTCGATACGGAGGTCTCTGATTTTACTGTTCTGAACATTCTGAGCTATAAAAGTTTCTGCTGTTTCGTCCGCAATCGTGAGGTGAATTATATCATGATTCTCCAAAGCTTCATATATTGCTTTGTTTTGTTCATGGTCAGCATTGCGCAGTTCTTCAACGTTGCCTATATATTCAAAGTCATATTCCTTGGCGAATATATTCTTATCACAGCTAATTGCACCGTTTTTCATGCAAAAAGCAGTATCATTCAGGTCATATGTGCCAACCTCCAAACGATACTCTGAGCTTAGTTCAACAACGCCGTATCTTTCTGAAAGTTCGTGATTTTCCCTGTCGGGAGCGATTTTTATAACATCTCCGACATTCAGCGTAATTTCGGGTTCAGCCTTTGAAATTATTTCAAAGCCTTTTTCATTCATTTCTTCCTGCCAACCGTCATACGCATATACATCACTTGTGCCGAGCAGAATTCCCCCGTAATCGGGAGCGTCCAAGTCCTTTAAACTGATACGCTTTTCATCTATCTGCTCAACTTCTCTGCGTTTGCCGTCATAAAGAATAACATCTCCCACAGACAGATCATCAACAGTAGGTCTTGATTTATCAGCGTTTATCAGCTCGTGCATTTTTTCATAATCTTCGGGAGACATACTGCCGTCAGCGACATAAGGATTAAATTCCTCATCTGCGCCCTTGCTGTAGTTCTCCGAAAAGGGAAGTCCTTGTTCCTTGGCAAACTGACGTGTTTTTTCAATCTGCTGTTCTCTTTCTGTGAGAGTTATATCCACATTTTCGGCTACGACAGCCTGAATATGTTCTTTTATGCTGCTGTCATTCTGAAAGCTTTCCCAAAGCTGTGACATTTCAGAGACGGAATATCCAATGTCACGGCTATTTGAAATAGCCTCTGCCCAAATCCTGTCTATACCGCTGTTGACTTCAAGGCGGTAATTCTGTTCATCGGAGTTTCTGTGAGCATTGAAAATCTTATTATCTTCAGATAAAATATTTGAAGCGATTTCTATAAATTCGCTTTGAGAGAGTGTAACATCATTGTCGGGAGAGGAAACACTTGCAATAATACTGTCAAGAGCTTCTTTTTGCGGCTTGCTTACGGTAATTGTTGCCGTATCTCCCTTTATAACGCCCGAAAACTTCACACCTTGCTTTTCAAGCTGATCTGCGACTTCGGCAGCTATATCCTTGCTGATTTTGGTGTAGGTCTTTTCGGGAATATATCTGAATGTAGTATTGCCGAGAATGATATCTCCGTTTTTGGAGCGTTTGGAATTTTCAAAGCCGTCAGAATGTTCCTTTGGCTGCTCATCGGGAATATCAGCCGATAAATCAGAAACGGCAGAAACCTTTTCAGGCTCTGCCGCTTCATCTTTTATATTGCGTAAACTGTTACCGGAAGTATCTCTTCCTCCGCTTCTTTCCTGTATCTCTCCGACAACTGGAGTATCTGAAGATATTTGCCCGAGAGAAGTGCCGCCTTGTACTCGTCCGACTGTTTCTTCTTCTCTATGATATTCTCCATCAGCTCCAAGACTTTCTCGTTCATTTCCTCGCAGTGTTGCGTTATATCCCCGTTCAGCATTATCGCTTCTATCAGACACGGTGTCTGCCATATGAACTTCAATCTCAGAATGCCGTACTTGCCCATCTCGGCTGTCGGTCTCGGTTCGTGTATCTCTATCAGCGGTTCGTATGTCAGATTCTCCTCGTTGAGTTTGCTCCACTCGTTCAGTTCCTCGTCGTACTCGTACTTCATTGCGTGTTCCCGATAATCCGCTTCCCAGATCCACTCCACGCCGTTCTCGTCCGTAAAGTTCTGCCCGATCTTCTCTTGATTTACTGTTACCACTTTGTTCCTGTTCATTCAGATCATTCCTTTCAATTATAGCTGATAATTCCTGACCGCACCTGTTAAGCACGATTCCAATATTGGCGATTTCTCTTACAGAAAGGTTTTCTATGCCCGAAAATCTTTCTGTATTCTCGGAAATGTCAAGTTGATACTGTTTGCAAAATTTGTATTCGGCAGTCTCCCTGAAAAGTCTTTTCTGCTCATCGGAAAATGAAACGTTATCGGATAATCTGTCAATCACGGAGTTAAGTTCGGATTTAAAATTGTCCTTATGTGCGTCAGGTATTGCAACACGTTCAGGATCTTTGGGGAAAGCAGTCTGACTTGTATCAAAGAGGTATGTTACAGATTGCTTTCCGCTTTTATCTCGTGAAAGCACAGGTATTCCTTTTTCATGGCGATTAACGTGATTTCCGTCATTTGTTTTCCACTCGCCGAATTGTCTGCAATCTGTAGCCTTTGAATTACGGGCGTGTATAATCAACTTTGACGAAAATTCAAATTCGCTTTGATTTTTATTAACCATTACTTTCGCCGAAAAGTCAAGAAAATCTCTCCATGTATCGGCTGATTCCTGCACTTTTCGTATTTCGGAAACATATATTGCCTGCGCTTCGCTAAGCTTATCATTTGGCATTTCTATTCCTCCATTCTATTGTAGCACATTAAAGCGATAAAGTCAAGGTTTTTTTGCCTTGACCTTATCTTTTGGCATTTTATACAAAGTATATTAAATGCTTAAATCATGCTTTTTGTTATTGCTCTTTTCAATATCTTCGTTCGATTTTTCGGATAAAGGCTCAAAATCATTGCTCATTATCCTGCTTCGTGATAAGAGAGGTTCATCGTGTGAATCCTCACGTTCCTGTTTGATAGGCTTTTCGGGAGGAAGATTGTTAAGCATACCGTCAAAGTAGTTATCGTTTTCTTCAAGCAAATCCTCCAGTTCACGCAAAGGGTTCTCTTTCTCCTTATTCTCCTGCGGCTTTATTTCAGGCTCGGCAGGCTTAATTATTTCGGGCGGCTCAATATCCGCAATTTCGCATATTCTTTCGGTGAGCTGTTCAGCGGCAATATTGCCGTTATTCTGTTGAAATTCAGAAATAATATCCGATTTTATATCCACGGGAAGTCTGTTAAGCTCAGACAAGGCAATGCCCGTAACGGCTGCCACCGCAGTAATTATTTTCTGCTCGGTATCTTCCGTCACATTCGGCTCTTGTTCTTCGGGTAAGCGTTCCCGTTCCATAAAAGGATCTATCTTTTCCTCACGGTCTACAGTCTTTTCTTCCATTACTTCCGCTATGGCTTCATTTCCTGCTTCTACGGAAACAGCAACAAAGTTGTTGATTATGCCTTTTTCTTCCTGATTATTGGCATTTACAAGCTGTTCGTTTATTTTATCGGCAGTCTTGGCAACTGATGTTTCCACTTCCGATTCTGTAAATCTGCCGTTTTTCATATCGTCCAAACTGCCGTTAAGCTTGTTCAATCCCTCAATTTTGGAAGATAATACGTCAGCCTTTTTCCTGAGAGAATGTATTGTTTGTTTGATATTAAGCCTTTCGCTATGGGAAATTTCGGGAGAACTGTATTTAGCCGAGAGCATATCAATTCGGGTATTGGTCTTGTGCAGCTTATTTTCGAGACTTTCACGGCGGACAGCAGAAAGGTTTTCAAGTCCTGTTATAAAGCCGGTATGCCTTTCGACTTTATCCTTACTGCTTAGAGCCGAAAAAAAATCCTGCACCTTGTCAATCGTATCAATTTTTCTGTTGACCTTTCCGAGTTTTGAGGTAACTTTATCTTTTTTGGCGTTCTGAGCTTCTATTTTAGCTTCATGCTTTGGAATCTTTTCAGTTTGTATCTGCTCAATTTTAGCCTGCTGTTTGGAGATTCTTCTATCAATAAGCTTGCCGATCGGTGTATTGCCAAAGGCAAGCTTGAAAGCAGCCGATGTTTTCAGAGACAGCTCAATATCCGATATTTTATCATTAAGCTTTTCAATGCGCTGCTGTCTGTCCGCAATTTTACTGTCAATGCGGTCAATCTTGTCAAGTAAATCGGCTCTCTTATGTTCCTGTTTGTTTTTTGCAGATGAAAGCAGAAAATTCACTTTCTGCTCTTGGCTCATTTCTGATAAAGCCTTGTCGCTAACAGCTTCATGATTTTCTTTCCGAGGCTCAGGATTTGAGACTGTCTGCTCAGACTTTACTTCTTTCGGGATATCGGGTACGGAAAGCTCCTGTTCTTCTCTCTTTCTGAGTAAGGCTGTTTCCTCACGGATCATTGCATTTACTTTATCGACATTATCCTTTGAAGCGGCTATGACCAAACCGTCTTTTGCAAATTTTCCCGAAAACTGAATGTTTTCATGCTGTAAGCGGTCAAAAAGATTTACGGCGATTGACGGTTCAATGTTGGTAATATGCTCCTTATCGGGGATTTTGCTGTATCCTGTATTTCCAAAAATAACAGATGATTGAATTTCTGACGGTTCTTTTTTCTCTGATGGTGGAATTTCAGGCTTCACCGAGTTTGTAATCTCAGGTTTATCTGAGATTTCTATTTCGGGTTTCTCCGAGTTTGGAATTTCAGGCTTTTCTGAGTTTTCAATTTCGGGGTTCTCTGTACTTGTGATTTCCGGCATAATATCATTCCTTTTATTTTCAGTAGCTGCTGTCTTGGTTTCAATATTCACATCATTTTGTTTCTGTACAACTGTTTCGGGCGGTCTGACCGTTATGGGCGGCTCTTTGTAAAATTTGGGATCGTTATTGAATTTTACAAGCTCATCATTATAGTCATGAGCAAGAGTAGCTCTCATATCATTTACCTCATAACCTTTTTCACGGAACTTTTTCATAATGTTCTCCATGCCGCTTTTTCCTGCTTCATCATTATCAAAGCATATATTTATGGTTTTAACATCATGTGTTTTACAGAACTGTTCTAAGGCATTATCAATTCCTGCGCCGCCTGTTGATATGTAGGTCTTTTCCTTATATGCTCCGCTGCCGTTGAATTTATCCTCCAACGCAGCAAGGCTAAGTGCATCTATGGCAGCTTCCGCAACATAAACGGTATCGGTACTTTTGCCCTCCAATTTAAAGGCAAACTTTTTATCGCTGCCCGAACAGTCTCGCTTGAACGGTTCTTTTCCGTCAGGAGTAAATGTTCCACGCCTTGCGGCATATTTGGCTTGCTTATTATCGTCATATCCGACAAATACAGCATTTCTTCTTTCGTCCTGATAAATCGTGCCATTTTTAAGACAGTCATTCACGATATTTGCAGGAATGCCCCTTGTTTTCGTAAGATAAGCATATACATTCTTTGAAGTATCGGATTTTTCGGGCAAATTAAGCTCTTTGGAAACACTGTTTATATGTTCTGATATATGCTGATGAAATTTTGGCTTTTCGGCTCTTTCGCCATGCGGACTTTCACCAAGTATGAGCTGCATGGAGGATTGAAAATCAAGGTCTCTTATCTCTTTGCACCAGTCGAGAGCTGAAAGCGGCTTTTTACCGGTCTCAGAGTTATAGAAAATTCGGTTTAAATTTGTATCAACTGTAAGTGAGGACGGCTGTCCTGTTTGCTCTGGATTTTGGCACTTTAAATATCTTCCATGCTGCTGAAAAACGTATCCCTCAGTTTTTTCAAGGAACGTGCGGACATCAACATTTTTTGCACGTTCTACCTGTTCGTCAGTAAATTTTGGCATATTAACTCCTTTCGCTGTGTGTCACCGTGACACACGAAATACATAAGCTGTCAGTTAAATGTATGGTCATTCAGACATTTCCACCGAAAACGTCTGTCGTTTGGAATGATTATATTCAAATCTTCAAGCTGAAAACGCTTGTCAAAGTCATGAACGGTATGATCGGGTTTAAAAGTAATTGGCGAGTCCTTATCCCATTGCATAAGAAGTTCCCAAAGGTCAGGATAGCTGTGTCTCAGCAGCCGAAGCTGTTCAACACTTTGGTTATGGCAAAACCAACACCCACCACGGGTTGATGATTCATATATCGGTGAAAGCAGATCATTCTTTTTACACCAGTCATAACACATTTTTTCCGTCCATTTTGCGGCAACAAGCGGAGATAATTTTTTCGCCGATAAAACTTTAAATCTTTTGGGTTCATCATAGGCTATTCCAATATAGGAAACAGCATTTTTATCAATTTTATTTAAAGCTGCAACTTTAAGCTTGCTGTTGCACCAAGCACCTTTTATCATTGGAAAGCCGTTTATATGCCCTGAATTTATGCTTTTTCCTTTGTTTTTTACATAATGATAAAAGATTTCCTCATATGTAATTCCTGCTGAAACGTGTTCAACGGTTATTCCGTATCGTTTTTTTATGATTTTATCGGCTTTATCCTTAAATTCCACCATTGGCGGCAAATCGGCAGGAATAGTTTCAGTTGCCCATATTTCAGCGTGAATTATACGGTCAAGCTGCCACCCCAATTCAGCAATAGCTCCCAAACAGGCAAGACTGTCCTTGCCATAGCTCAAAGAAAGAATATATTCCATTTTTTCAGTCCTTTCATTTTATTTCGGAATAAAACCGAGAATATGCGCTATAACGTCCACAGTCCACCCGTTTCCGATACACTTGTATCTCTGAGTATTGGACACTCCCTCCGTGTAATTATCGGGGAGAGTTTGCAGACGTTCCGCTTCTATCGGGTAAAGCTTGCGTATAATATAATCGCCGTCAGGCAAGTCAATTTTGTATAATCCTGTTTTTGCTCCGCCGCCTCCGCCATTAGCTTTCATTGAAACAGATTTTCCGTAAACAGAATAAATTCGTTCGCCCAAACCGCCTTTCCCAATATGTCCTATCCTTACAGGCACGGCAACCAAATTGTTATATACAAAACTGTCACTTGCAGTAAAAGTAGGGCATTTTCCTTGTTTTATACCACCTTTGTTGTATCCGTGTCCCCTCTGTAATACGACTGGTTCGGCAATCATAGTATGCCTATGGCGTTTAAGTGTGTCCTTAAACGTTGCGCACTGACACCTTGTTGTATAAGCGTAGGACTTATCCTGCCACGGAATACCGCTTACCAAAATATCTTTTAGATAAATTTCCTTATCCTGCGGCTGTGTGATATTGGGAATGTTTGTCCAATAACATCTTTTTCGTTGCTGCGCAGATACCAAGGCAGAGAGTTTATCATTATCGGCTCAACTCCCAAGAATTTGGATATTTCATCTTTGATATTCTTGTGTATGCTGTTATTATTTTCATACAGAAAATACTTTGAATTACTTTCTTCCAATGCCCGAACATACTGCATGAACAATCTGAATCCCTCTCCGTCAGCAGTTGTTTCTCTTCCTTTTTTGGCTACGCTCCAGTATGTACATGGTGAACCGCCGATAAGCAGATCGCAGTTCTTGTATTTTCTGAAATTTCCGTAAAAAACATCACCGTGATAATCAATTTCGGGATAATTTCTTTTTGAAATTGCTGTGGCGTATTTGTCAATTTCATATGCGTGATACTTTTCGACAAGTATTCCCGAACGTTCAAGTGCAACCATTCCGCAGGAAATACCGTCGAATAAGCTTAAAACGTGCATAGGTCATCTCCTTTGTACAAACGAAAAGGGAGCATACATATGCATACTCCCTTAACGTCATTTTAAATTTTATTGCAGAGATCAGTAGTAGATCGGTGACTGTCTGAGTTCCTTGTCGGTAGTAAGAACCGTCACACCCTTTCCGAATGACTTTTCGGATATATCTGTGATATTCTCATTGATGATTACGGTATTTGCTCCGACAGTTTTGGCTATGTTATAGCCATTGATCGCAGTAACAGGCTTTCCGTTTATGTGTGACGGAAGTCTGAGCGTTCCGTTGAACACAAAGCTTCCGAGAACATTTGACGTAGGATAATCCTTTATCTTTTCTGAATGCATAGGGGAGCAGCCTGTTATCGTAAGTTCACCATTGTCATTTTCCGACCACATGATTACGACAAATTCAAGTGAGAAAGAATTCTCGTATGTAGCAGAATAATTTTCCCTCTCAAAAACCGTTCTTTCTGCTGCCGAGCAATTCATTGCAGGAATAGCGGATATTCCCATTGCTGCCGAAAGTGTGAATGCGAGTGACTTTTTTGTGATTTTCATGATTTTTTCTCCTTTGTTTTTATATTCTATAACCCCTAAAGGGTCATATTCGGAAAAGTATTGTGTGTCACGGTGACACAGGAGGTTATTTCTGCCCTATGATTTCCAAAGTGATTGAAAGGACAAGATAAGCGAATCCTCCGTATTTCAGAAATGCCGAGAAAAATTTTGAAATGCGTATTTTCTGCTCACATTTCATTTTCTCTGTTGGAGACATGGTTTTGCTGTTAGCTTCAATAGCTTTTATCTGAGAATTTTTCGTTTCATTAAGTATCATTGAAGAAATCTGACAGATCAGAAAAAGAATTACTGTGCTTGTCATAATTTTTCATAGCTCCTTTCTGTGTCACCGTGACACATTTTATGTTGCCGATTTGGTTTTCCATTGAAAATATATTTTCCCCTGATAGTTATTTTCAATGATCTCAGGTACAACAACAGTCTTTTTTCCGCCTGCGGTATAAGAAATCTCTTTTCCGTCAAGCAGATTTTTAAGTTGATTTTCGGTCAGCTCCTTGCCGTAAACCTTGCCAACATTCATTCCGCACTTGTTTTTGCAGTGGAAACCATATTGACCGCCGATAATATCTCCGCCGCATTTCGGACACTTGCCCAAAGCTGTGCTTTCACTTTGTGCAAAGACAAGATTGACGTATTTGCCCGTATCTTCAAGGCTAAAATCGGCTGTATATTCCTTACCGTTTTTGGAAACGGCTTTAAGTGTTGTTTTTCCGAGGGATAGAAGCTCCTCCATTTGCTTTGCCGAAACTGTAGTATTCGGATATTTCTGATTTTTCCATACAGAAAAACCGCAGCCGTCCTTACCGCTTTCGCAATAGTAGTTCAGCTTTCCCTCTATAATATTCTTTCCGCATCGTGGACACTTGCCCAAAGATGACCTGACGAAACCGCTGCCCTCTGCACTTTCGGAATAGTTCTCCGTAAGCTTTCTGACGAAGCTCTCAATTTCATTCATAAAGCTGTCCGGAGAAGCCTGTCCTTTTTCCATATGTTGAAGCATTGTTTCCCAAACAGCAGTAAGTTTTGGTGACTTGACTTCATCGGGAACAACTTCAATGAGCTTGATTCCTTTTGCTGTCGCATTGATTTTCTTCCCGTCACGGACAATATATTCTCTTTTTTCGAGATTTTCGATTATATCCGCTCTTGTAGCCGGAGTTCCCAAGCCTTTTTTCTCTACATCGGAATTTTCATCATAGTCGGTATTTCCGGCTGTTTCCATTGCTTTGAGCAATGTATCTTCTGTGAAAGCTTTTGGCGGTGAGGTAAAGTGTTCCGCTGTTTTTGTGCTGACATTTTCAAAGCACTGACCCTCTGCTATTTCAGGAAGCATTACTTCTTTCTCCTCAACTTTTTTCTTGGTCAGGACTTCTTTCACATGGCTCTCGATCACCTTGAAATCATAGGCAGTGAGAATTTTCTTTCCTGTTGCGTAAAATTCTGAGCTTGTAGCACTTTCAGATGTTACCGAAACCTTTACCGATTCATACCTGTGCGGTTCTGATGTTGCGATAAGAAGCTTTGCGGAAATAAGCAAAAGAATATTTTTTTCACCTGTCGGAAGTGCGGCAAGGTCAGCTTTTTTTATTTCCGCTGTCGGAATTATAGCCGTGTGGTCGGATACCTTTGAATTGTTTAAACACCTTTTAACTCCTGAATGGTCAGTGTTTTCAAAGCTTATTCCGCAAGATAACTGAGGGAATGTATTTCTGATACAATTAAGCATATCCAAAGCAGTCTGTTCCATATCCTCGGTCAGATATTGACTGTCGGTTCGTGGATATGTAGCCAATTTTGCGTCATAAAGAGACTGCAAATAGTTCAAGGTCTGCTTTGCCGTATATCCGAAAAGTTTGTTTGCTTCTCTTTGTAATGTGGTCAGGTCATAGAGCTTTGGCGGATTTACGGTCTTTGTTTCTTTGGTAACTGCTGTAACCACAGCACTTTTCCCGTTACATATTTCCGCAAGATTTCTTGCGAAGCTTTCATCATCAATTCTTGCCGTTGCAGCGATAAAATCTCCGCAGTCCATTTCGACCGTGTAATATTTCTGCTTCACAAAATGCGCTATATCATAATCACGCTGAACCACCATTGCAAGCACGGGTGTCTGAACACGTCCCACGTTCAGAGATGTTCTGTAACGGTTTGAAAACAGACGTGAACCGTTCATGCCTACAAGCCAGTCTGCCTTAGCTCTGCACAATCCTGCGGAAAAAAGATTATCAAATTTGCTGTACG
>OBKV01000958.1_pt1 | contig 20012 bp, 16 predicted proteins | sample 1517301 | NCBI WGS metagenome assembly OBKV01 (sample SAMN04571685, study PRJEB22368) | human gut metagenome | biome: human gut; material: stool | host: Homo sapiens | place: Luxembourg | collected 2012-06-29 | reverse complement strand
TATGTACATCCAGCATTTACAAATGAAAGTAGCATAGGATATGCAAATGGAGGATGGGACAAAGAATTAACAGGAATATGGGTAGCAAAATTTGAAGCAGGATATGCAAGTGGAAATAATTCAGCACCAGTAAAAGCAAGTAGTGCAAATTATAGTCAAACATCTTCATGGACAGCAGCAATTGAAGCTGGAACAAAAGATGATAGTTCACAAACAGCAAGAAACTGGTTAGACGGAATATATGGATCAACAGCAACATCAATAAAATATCCAACATTCCAACCAATAACATATTCAATGAATTATATAAATGTAAATGATGCATATAATATTTCAAGAACATTAACAGAAAGTGGAAATATATACGGATTAAGTAATTCAACTACAGATAGCCATTTAATGAAAAATAGCGAATGGGGAGCAGTAGCATATTTAGCACAAAGTAAATATGGAAATAATAATAATGAACCCTATATAAACAATATTACTTTAAATAGTGGAAGTACAAAAAGAACAGAAACAGCAGGAAAAACAGGAGTAAATAGTGTATATGCAGTAACAGGAGTAACAACAGGAACAACAAATGCTGGGGCAAGTACAAAAACATTAGATAATTTAACAACAACAGGAAATACAGCAAATAATGGAACTTATACATGGGATCAAATAGAAGGACAAAAATCAAGTTCAACATTAAATATGTATGGAGTATTTGACCTAAGTGGTGGAGTTTGGGAAAGAACAGCAGGGTATGTAGCAAATGGATATGACCAATTAAGAGCTTATGGTTCAAGTTTAACAGACTCAGGAAAAAGAACAGAAAGTACAAAATATGTAACAGTATATCCTCATGATACAGCTGAAACAAGTACAGATATAGATACAAAAAGTAGAGCAAATTATAATGTTAATAAATATATATTTGGCGATGCTATTAGAGAAACATCTACTAGCGGAACCGGTGCAACATCATGGAAAGGAGACTACTCTTACTTTCAGGCGCTGGACAGTCCGTTTTCTGTACGTGGGGCAGTTTTCATATGTCTGGTTGTTCTATTTCCATCGTGATAGTGGTGCTAGCAGTTACTACGATAGCTTCCGTCCGGTACTCGTAGCACTGTAAAAAGCCAACCTAAAGAATAACTATATTAAGCACGTTGAAGTTTAATATAGTTATTTTTGCATTCAAAAATAGGTACACATAAATAACTTTACAAATAAAAAATAAAATTCAAAGTATAAAAAACAAAAATCAGCTGTGAATAACTTATGAACACAAAGAGACTATTTTAAGTTATTCACAAAGTTATCCACAGTTTCCACAGGCACATTACCCACAACATAAAGAATAAAAGCAACCAATAAAAGGGTAACATAACAACAGCAAAGTTACATAATTGTAATAAGAATGTAAAATAAAAACAACGAAAAATGAAGAAAAACAAAGCTATATGTAGAAAAAGTAAGAAAAATACAGAAAAATAGCCATAAAATTGAGCAAAATAGGGAAAAAACGAAATAAAACTGAAATATATTTGTAATTGTTATTTTGTAGAAATAAAACATAAGTAGAGAAATATTGTAGAATAATGTAATTTACGAGAAGTATATAATGTGTGGAAAAATAGTAGATTGCCTGTGGATAACTTTTGAAATTATAAAATATTTAAAAAAATAAGGAAATAAATGGAATTAGAAGAAAACTTAATGCAAATTAAGAATAAATGACCGCCAACACTAAAAAATAAATATTGAGCATATAATAAAATGTAAAGTATAATAAGTAAACAATTTGTTAATATAATTCTAACACTAATGATAATAAAAATAATTAAAGAATAGTGGAGGCGATTGTATGAAAAATAAAAAAGTAGAATTAACTAAAGAAGAGAAAATAAGAAAAGAGATAAGAGAAAGAGGAAAAAAGCAAGGAATAAAAATAGGACAAAAGCTTGGAATTATGCAAGTTGCTAAAAAAATGCTAAATGTAAAAGTAAATGAAAAAGTTGTAAGAGAATTAACAGGATTAACAGAAGAAGAAATAGAAAGAATAAAAATGTAAAAGATATATCATAAAAGTTAAAAAAAATCTAGATTTTTATAAACTGTTATGATAGAATAATTTCCAAAGATACAATTGATAAAATCGGAGGAAAAAATGGGAAAAATAGTATTACTAGATGAGCTTACAATTAACCAAATAGCAGCAGGAGAAGTTATAGAAAGACCTGCATCAGTAGTAAAAGAAATGGTAGAGAACTCAATAGATGCAGGTGCTACAAATATTGTAGTAGAAATAAAAAACGGAGGAATATCATTTATACGTGTAAGTGACAATGGAAAAGGAATAGCACAAGATGATTTAGAAATTGCCTTTGAAAGACATGCAACAAGTAAAATTAGGTCAGCGGCAGACTTAGATACAGTAACTTCTATGGGGTTTAGAGGTGAAGCGTTAGCAAGTATAGCAGCTGTTGCAAATGTAGAACTTGTTTCAAAAACACAAGAGCAAGAAATTGGATATAGAGTGGTTGTTGAAGCAGGAGATATACTTGAAAAAGAAGAAATGGGTTGTAGAACAGGAACAACTATTACTGTGAGAAATTTATTTTTTAATACACCAGTTAGATATAAGTTCTTAAAAAAAGATTATACAGAATCAGGATATATTGAAGATGTAATAACTAGAATAGCATTAGTAAATCCTAATGTAGCAATAAAGCTTATTAGTACAGGCAAAACTGTAATACAAACAAATGGTAATGGTAATTTAAAAGATGTTGTATACAGCATATATGGAAAAGATATAGCAAATGGAATAATGGAAGTTTCATATAATTTTGAAGATATAGAAATAAGCGGAGTTATAGGAAAACCAGAAATTGCAAGATCAAATAGAACTAACCAACTATTTTTTGTTAATAAAAGATATATAAAAGATAAAACATTAACATCAGCAACAGAGCAAGCATATAAAGGCTTAATACCAATTGGAAAATTTGGATTTGTAATATTAAACTTAAAAATGAATCCGGCTAAAGTCGATGTAAACGTACATCCTGCCAAATTGGAAGTTAGATTCCAAGAAGAAAATAAAGTTTTTCAAGCTGTATATCATGCAATAAAAGACATATTACTTAAATCAGAATTGGTAAAAGATCCAGTAAAAGAAATAGAAGAAAACAAAAATAGAATAGATAGAAGCGCAGTAAGTTTTGAAGAAAGATTGAGAAATTTAAGAGAATCTAAAAAAGAAAATTCTCAAAATGGATTATTTGGTTTTAGAAAACAACATGAAAAAGAGATAGAAGAATATAATGAGCAAGAAAGTAAAATAAAAACAAATAATATAATAGAAGATGTATATAAAAATAATACATTAGAGAAAGCATCAGGTAAACCAATAGATACTACAGATGTTTTAGAAAAACTAAGAGAAATGAAACAAAAAATAGAAAATGAGATTAGTAATAATGATACTACAGGAATAATAAAACTTAATGAAGAAAGTAGTACATATGGAAAAGAAAATAATACAGTTAATAATATAGCAAAAAGTGAAGCCCAAACAGAAAAAAGAATAGAAGACAATCAAGAAGATGTTGCTAATACTATAAAAATACAAGCACAAGAAAATATAGAAAGTAAAGAAGCAGAAGAAGTTGAAAACAAAAACGAAAGTGCAAAACCAGAACAATTAGATGCAAATATAAAAGCTGAAGAAAATTCAGAAAAAAAAGTAGTATTAACTGAGCAAGAAAAAGAAGAACAAAAACAAAAAATAGACAAAATAAATGAAGTTATAGAAAATTTAGATAATCCAGAACTTAAACAAGAATTTGGAGAAATAAAAGAAAAAATCGGACAACTTGATGATAATACTAAAGTGGTTTCAGAAGATTTTGACGAAATGTATACAAAATTATTTGGAAGAGCACCAATAAAAGAACAAGAAAGCAAAAAAGAAAACAGTGCAATAGATTTAATAAAAGATAATGTTTCAATTTTTGAAAAAGAAGAAAAACTTCAAAAACCAGATTATAAATTTGTGGGAATAGTTTTTAAAACATATATAATATTAGAACTAAAAGATGAAATGTATATATTAGATCAACATGCGGCACATGAAAGAATAATGTATGAAAAAGTAAAGAAAAACTATTATAACAATGAAGAAAAAGATTCTCAGCTACTATTGTTGCCAGATGTAATAACTTTAACACACAAAGAAATGGATATTGCTAAAGAAAATATGGATATTTTTGAAAAAGCAGGATTCAGTTTAGAAGAATTTGGAGAAAATACAATAAAATTAACAGGTGTTCCAAATGTATGTATTGATTTAGATACCAAAGAACTATTTTTAGAAACATTAGACGAGATAAATACAGTTGCAAGAACGGCAAAACAAGAAAAAGAAGAAAAATTTATTGCAACAGTAGCATGCAAATCTGCTGTAAAAGCAAATATGGCATTAACACCAGAAGAAGTAGAAAAATTAATGGAACAATTATTGAGTTTGCCAAACCCTTTTACATGTCCACATGGAAGACCAACGGTTATAAAAATGACAAAATATGATATAGAAAGAAAATTTGCAAGAAAATAATAAGGAGAAAAGATGGCAATATTTATTAATTTAATTATAATAGTTATATATTTAATAGGAATAGCTTGGATGTGGCAAAACTTAGAGGATTTAGAAAAAAACAAAAAAGTAATTGTTATATTAATAGGATTAATGCTAATGTATATAGTAACAAATATTATATTTGCAATCTCTAAAGGAACTATAAATTATGAAAATGTGAAAATGAAAAATAATGTAGGAAAAATTATTGTTAGATTATTTACAGGATTAAATGTATTTTTTATTCCAATAGCAATAAAAAACATAATGAAAGTAAAAAATGGAGAACAAGATGAAAATACATTTAAAATAAAATCATTTATAATTATAATGATATTTATTATATGTATGTTTGTAGAAAATGGGTATATGAAAAATATACAAAATGGAATTTTAGATGTATATAAATCAAATAAAACAAATGAAATATCAAATGAGAGTGAAAATGTAAAATAACATAAAGAAATGAGGCTAGCAAATGGAAAAGAACAAAGTAATTGTAATATGTGGTCCAACAGCATCAGGTAAAACAGCATTATCTATACAATTAGCTAAAAAAATAGATGGAGAAATTGTTTCATGCGATTCTATGCAAATATATAAGGAAATGAATATAGGAACTGCAAAACCAACTTTAGAAGAAATGCAAGGAATAAAACATTATATGATAGACACTATATCACCTGAGCAAAGATATAGTGTTGCAGATTATAAAAAAGATGCTAAAAAAGCTATAAGAGAGATTATAGAAAAAGGAAAAGTTCCAATTGTAGTTGGTGGAACAGGATTATATGTAGATAGTTTAATATATGAAATTGAGTATCCGAATATTGAATTTGATGAAAAGTATAGACAACAATTAGAAAAACAAGCAGGAGAAAATGGTCTAGAAGATTTATATAAGGAAGCTGAAAAAATAGATCCAGAGGCAATGAAAAAAATAAGTGAAAATGATAAAAAAAGAATAATTAGAGTTTTAGAAATTTATCATGCTACAGGATATAACAAAACAGAACAAGAAAGAAAATCAAGAGAAAAAGAACCAGAATTTGATTATCTTGTATATGGTTTAAATATGCCAAGAGAAAAATTATATGAAAGAATAAATTTAAGAGTTGACTTGATGATAGAACAAGGATTAATAGAAGAAGTTGAAAATATATATAATAAATATAAGAAATTCCCAACAGCAATGCAGGGATTAGGTTATAAAGAAGTAGTAGAATATTTAAATGGAGATTTAACCAAAGAAGAAATGATAGAAAAAATAAAACAAGAAACAAGAAGATATGCAAAAAGACAAATGACATGGTTTAAAAAGAATAAACAAACAATTTGGTTAGATACAGAAAATACAGTACAAAATAATCTACAAATTATTTTGGAGGGTTTAAATTGAATAAACAAACAGAAGGTAAAAAAGTAAAGAACAAAAAGAAAGTGTTAGTTATATATATTGCTGGTGTTATGTTACTTATATATTTGTTTTACATTATTTATTTATTAATAAAACAGCCAACAAATGTATTTACAGTGGAAAATGGAAAATTATATAAAGAAGAGACAGATATAGGGTATGTAATTAGAAATGAGAAAGTTGTAAAAGGCGAAAATTATAAAAATGGAATGGAACAAATAATAGGAGAAGGTTCAAGAGCAGCAGTAAATGAAAATATATTTAGATACTATAGCACAAATGAAGAAAACTTAAAACAAAAAATAGCTGATTTAGATGTTAAAATACAAGACGCAATGTCGCAAGAAGAAGGTGTTTTTACATCAGATGCCAAAATTTTGGAAAATCAGATAGATGATAAAATACAAGATATAAATAAAGTAAATGATATTTCAAAATTGGAAGAATATAAAAAAGAAATAGAAAGTCTAGTTAGTAAAAAGGCTAAAATAGCAGGTGAGGCAAGTCCACAAGGTTCATATTTAAGAAAATTAATTGAAGAAAGAAAAAAATATGAAACAGAACTTAATTCAGGAGCAGAATATGTTAAAGCTCCGATGAGTGGAATTGTATCATATAGGGTAGATGGACTAGAAGAAACATTAACGCCAGACAATTTTAGCTCATTAAATAAAGAATATCTTGAAAGCTTAAATTTAAATACAGGAAAAATTGTAGCCTCTAATGAAGAATGTGGAAAAGTAATAGATAACTTCGAATGTTACATAGCAACAATAAGTTCATCAGAAGAAGCTCAAAATGCTAAAGTAGGAGATAGTGTTAAAGTAAGACTTTCAAATAATGCTGAAATTTCAGCAGAAATAACGAACTTAATAAAGGATGAAAATAATGAAGTTGTAATAATTCTAAAAGTGCAAAAACAAATTGAAGAACTAATAAATTATAGAAAAATAACTTTTGATTTAATTTGGTGGAGCGCATCTGGATTAAAAGTACCAAACCAAGCTATAGTACAGGAAAACGATTTGAACTATGTAATAAGGAATAGAGCAGGATATTTAAGCAAAATATTAGTAAAAGTAAAAAAACAAGGAGACAAATATTCAATAGTAGATTCTTATACAAGTGAAGAATTAAAAAAATTAGGACTATCTAATTCAGAGATATCAACATATAAGAAAATTTCGATATATGACGAAATTTTAGTAAATCCAGATTTAAGCAAAGTAAAATAAATATTACAAAAATATTACAGAAATATTAAAATATAAAAACATTATAAAAAAATATTGACAATATGACAAAAAAAGTAGATACTTAAAAAGTAAATAACGAAGGAAAGTATTTTAGGAGGTTTTTTTATGTCAGGAGCATTAATGAATAAAGTGTGGGATTTGTTTGGAATGGATACAGCTGACCAAGATACATATGAAGATGAAGATGTATATGGATACGAAAACGAAGATGAAGAAGAAGGATATCAAGAAGATAACAAAAAACAATTCTTTGGCGGAAGAAAAAATAATAATAAAGTTGTAGCTATGCCACAATCACAAACAAATGCAATAAAAATGGTTATATCTCAACCAACAACTTTTGAACAATCAGATGAAATTTGTTCATTCTTAAAAGAAAAGAAATCTGTAATAATTAATTTAGAATATGTTAACAAAGATGTAGCAAGAAGAATTGTTGACTTTATTAGTGGTGGAGTTTATGCATTAGATGGATATATTCAAAAAGTATCAAATTCTATCTTTTTAGCAGCACCATCAAATTATGAAATTACAAATGAAATGGCAAGAGAAGAAATGAAAAATAAACTTTCAGTTTCTTGGTTAAAAAATAACGGAGTTAACTAATAGTATCCACAAGGGGGAAATACAATGATTACACCATTAGATATAGAAAATAAAAAATTTGCAAAACAAATGATGAATGGATATAGTGTAGAAGAAGTAGATGATTTCTTAGATGATTTAACAGAAGATTACACAAAAAACTATAAAGAAGTATCAGAATTAAGAAATAAAGTAGAAGAATTAAATAATAGTTTAGAACATTATAAAAGTATAGAATCTACTTTACAAAACACATTAGTTATGGCACAAACTACAGCAGAAGATATAAAAAATGTAGCTCAAAAACAAGCTGACCAAATTGTAAGTGAAGCTAAAGGTACAGCTCAAAAAAGAGTAGATGCTCTAGACAACGAAATAATTGCAAAAACAAAAGAATTAGAAGATGTAAAAAAACAATTTGATATATATAAAGCAAAAATGGAATCTTTATTAATATCACAATTAGAATTATTAAAAGATGTAAATAAAGACGAAAATGTATAATAACTTACAAAAGACTACTTTTAATGTGGTCTTTTTCTATTGAAATGAATATAAAAGTATGATAAAATATTTGTCCAGAAACAAGTTTAAGAGCAGAAATTAACCTTATTATTATAATTAAGAGAGGGAGTAAAATGAGAGAAACAGATACAGAGATTACTAAAAAAGATAAAGAAGAAACACAAACAGAAAATGGTGAGGTGTGTATTGAAGAAACAGCTAATTCTGAAGATGAAATAAAAGAAAATACAGCTGAAGCTGAGTTCGATTCTGAAAATACTGAAACAGAAGAAACAGAAGATGAAGACAAAGACTTTGAAGAAGTGATTCCTACAAGAAAACGGAAAATGAGTTGTTTTATAAATACAATTATTTTAGGAGGAATTATAGCATTCTTCTTATATGTCCTAATTACAATAACAGGAGACTATAATTCGTTTTCAGATAAGGAAGTAATGAATTATAGCATAGCAGTTTCACATGAACGTATGTATGGAACATTTTCAGATGCTGACTGGAAAAGAATATCAGGTATAAAAATAGAAAAATATACTTTGGAAGATGGAAGTGTTGTTGTAGAAAATTGGAGAAGAGGAATATTATTGTTTGGATATGGAAATGAAAATCCAAGTATGTATAGACCTAAATTGATTTGGAGATTTATTATTAATATACCTTTACTAGTAATAATGATAGTAATAATAGAAATTATGATTTTCATTGCATATGTGATTTATTATCATGGACAGCCATATGAATATGACGACTATGATGATGAAAAATAATTTGTGAAATAAAAAAAATTGTAAAATGAAAAATTAAACTTGTTTCTCTTTGTTAAGCATCAAATAATGTATTATTTGGTGCTTAATGTCAATAAAAAGGAAAGATATTACAGAACTGTTAAATGTATGTTACAATTCTATTAATACTATTGACCAATATTTGAAAAAAGAATAAAATAGTAATATCATAAGAGGGAAAATATGAGAATTATAAGTGGAAAATCAAGAGGGACAAAGCTACACTCATTAGAAGGAGATACAACAAGACCTACATTAGATAGAGTAAAAGAATCCCTATTTAATATAATACAAAATGAAATACAAGAAAGCTGTTTTTTAGATTTATTTTCAGGAAGTGGAGCTATAGGATTAGAAGCAGCAAGTAGAGGTGCAAAAGAAGTAATACTCTGTGAAAAAAATAAATCTGCAATTGAAATAATAAAAAAAAATATAGAAAAAACACATTTAAATAATATAGTAACATTATATGAAATGTCATTTGAAAAAGTATTAGATAAAATACAAAATAAAATAGATATAGTTTATATAGACCCACCTTATAAAACAGATTTTGTATATGAATCAGTAAAAAAAATAATAGAAAAAGATTTGTTAAGCAAAGATGGAACTATAATTATTGAAACAGATGAAGAAAAAAGAATAACAAAACAAATAGAAAATTTGAATATAAAGATAGAAAACCAAAGGAGATATGGTCGTGTGCATCTTATTTTTATAAAAATAAGATAGTAAGAAAGGGGCAAAACCATGGAAATATTTACATTATTAGAAACTTTAGAAGATATATTAGAAAATAGTAGAAATCTACCATTTACAACAAAAGGAATAGTTGACAAAGATGATATGTTAGATTTAATAAAAGAAATTAGAATAAAACTTCCAGATGAATTAAAACAAGCAAAATGGGTAAAAGAAGAAAGACAACGTATATTGGTAGAAGCCCAAAAAGAAGCAGATGGAATTGTAAAAGAAGCAGAAAATAGAATAATATCAATGATAGATGAACATGAAATTACAAGAAAAGCATATGATCAAAAAGCTGAAATAATAGAAACAGCAAACGAAATGTCAAGAGAAATTTCTAAAGGAACTAAAGAATATGCTGATAGTCTTCTTGAAAATACAGAAAATGTATTAAATGAGACTTTAAATAAACTTGGAACAAATATTTCAGAAGCATTAAATTTAATGCAAATTTCTTTAGAAGACACAATAAAAACAATTGAAAATAGTAGAAAAGAATTAAAATAAAAAATAACAAAAGTCAGAGGCCAGAAGTCAAAAAAACAAAAGACTTTTGAAATCTGACTTTTAAAATTAAGGGATGGTAAAATAATGGCAAAGAAAAAAAGAAGATATAAGAAGAAAAAAACAACGTCAAAATTAGATATAGCAGTAGTTACACTAATATTACTTAGTGTTCTTTTAGGCGTTTTAATATATACCAAATCAGGAATAATAGGAGTTGAATTAAATCAAATATTTGGTGGAATTTTAGGAATAATGCAATATGTATTACCTATTGGAACTTTTGCAATAGCGATAAAATTAGCATCAGAAGATAGTGAAGAAATAACATCGAAATTAATACAATATGGAGTTGCAATAGTAAGTTTAGCAATAGTGTTTAGTGTATTCCAAATTTCAGCAGGAGAATTACAAGCAAATAAAGAAATAGGAGATATTGTTCAAGATGCATACAATTATGGAACACAAAGCAAAGGCGGTGGAGCAGTAGGAGCAGTAGGAGCAGTAGCGCTTGTGAAATTATTAGGAATAGTTGGAGCAATAATATTCTGTACAGGCATGGCAATTATTTTATTAGTATTTACGTTTGGAATAAATCCATCAGAAATAATAAATAATATAATGGACAAAATAGAAGACAAACGAGAGGAAAGATTTGAAAGAAGACAACAAGTGGCAAAAGAACAAAAAGAACAAAAAGAAGAAGTAGAATCACCTGCACAAAGAAGAAAAAGACAAAGAGAAGAAAGAAGAGCACAAATTGAGCTTGCTAAAATGCAACAAAAAGAAGAAAAAAATCCAATGGAAAACCAAATTAAGATTAATTTTGGCGGAAGAATTATAGATGGAGAAACAGAAAGACCAGGTTTAAAAAAATATGATCATTCAAATGATGATATAGAACCATTAACAAAAGAAACAAAAAGACAAGGAAAATTCAAAAAGGAAGTAATGGAACCAGATGTTTTAGAAAACAATTTATTTAAGGATGTTGAAGAACAAAAAGAAGAAAAGAAAAAAGCAGTGTTACAATTAGAACATGCACAAGTAGTTGAAGATGAACATTATGAATATCCACCAGTAGAATTATTAAGCAAACCATCTAAAAAAGCATTAAAGGGTGGAGCCAAGGCACTTACAGATACAGCAACGAGATTACAAAAAACATTATATAGTTTTGGGGTATCTGCAAAAGTTGAAAATGTATCAGTAGGACCAGCAATTACAAGATATGAATTAAAACCAGCAGAAGGTGTAAGAGTTAGTAAAATAGCTAATTTGGCAGATGATATAGCATTAAATTTAGCAGCAGAAACAATAAGAATTGAAGCACCTATACCTGGAAAACAAGCAGTTGGAATAGAAGTACCAAATAAAGAAAAAGAAGTAGTACATTTTAGAGAAATATTGGATAGTGATGAATTTAAAAGTAATAAATCAAAATTAACAGTAGGACTTGGAAAAGATGTTGCAGGAAATGTTCAATTAGCAGATATAGGAAAAATGCCACATGTATTAATTGCAGGTTCAACAGGTTCTGGTAAAAGTGTATGTATAAATACAATAATAACAAGTATAATTTATAATGCAAAACCAAGTGAAGTAAAATTTGTAATGGTAGACCCTAAAGTAGTTGAATTATCTGTATATAATGGAATACCACATTTATTAATTCCGGTAGTAACAGATCCAAGAAAAGCAGCAGGAGCATTAGCTTGGGCAGTACAATAAATTTGCAAGTAAAGGTGTTAGAGATTTAAAAGGATATAATAAAGCAATAGAAAAAGAAAATGAAGCAGGAAAATTACCACAAATAGTAATCATTATAGACGAGTTAGCAGATTTAATGATGGTTGCTAAAAACGATGTTGAAGATGCAATATGCCGTTTAGCACAAAAAGCAAGAGCTGCAGGAATGCATTTAGTAATTGCAACACAAAGACCATCTGTTGATGTAATTACAGGATTAATTAAGGCAAATGTACCATCAAGAATAGCATTTGCAGTATCTTCACAAGTAGACTCAAGAACAATTTTAGACAGTGTTGGAGCAGAAAAACTTTTAGGAAAAGGAGATATGTTATTTTTCCCATCAGGAGCTCCAAAACCATCAAGAATACAAGGTGCATTTGTATCTGACGACGAAGTAGAAAAAATAGTAGATTTCATAAAATCAAATGGAACAGCAACATATAGTGAAGATATCTTAGAAAGTATAGAAAATAGTAATAAATCAGATAAAGAATTAGCAGCAGAACAAGCAGAAGATGATGACACAGATCCATTTTTAATGGATGCAATTCAAACAGTTGTAGAAACAGGACAAGCATCAACATCATTTATTCAAAGAAGATTTAAAGTTGGTTATGCAAGAGCAGGAAGAATTATAGACCAAATGGAAGAAAGAGGAGTAATATCAGGGTATCAAGGAAGCAAACCAAGAGAAGTATTAATGACATTAGAGAGATTAAATGAATTGAAGATGAGTACAAAAGAAGAAACTTAAGATTTTGGGGCATGATTTTGGGGACGGAGCAAAAAATCATGCACCAGATTATTATAAGAAATTAATTATTTAATGGGAGTTGAATTTAGTCATGATTTTTTGCTCCGTCCCCAAAATCATCAGGAAAGGAGAATAAAATTGCAAAAGAAAAATGAAAGTAATATAGACAACCTAATAGAAAAAATAGTAAAAAAAGACTATAATAACACATTAGAAAAAGTATTAGAAAAGAAGTCATTTTCAGAAAATACCAAAAGTATTCTCCTTAGCATTTTATATAAAATAGAAACATCTTATAAAGATTATAAAAAAGTAAAACAAAATGTATTAACTAAAGATGAATTGATAGAAAATGTAATAAATGAAATACAAGAAAATTGTAATGAAATAATATTGGTTACTCCAAATTCAGAGCAAAATAAAATATTAGGAAACAAAACATTTTTAGTAGAAAAAAACAAGAAAAGAATAGTTTGCCAAAACATAGAAAGAAAAGTTTTATATTGTATATCTAAAATATCAAAAAGAAATATGATAATTCAAGATAAATATTTTTTAATAAATGAAACATTATCAGATTTAATAAATACAGGTAATAATATAAATTCGGTAGAACCACTTAGAGATTTTAATGGATATTCATGGACAACAATAACACGAGAAATAGAAAGCATAAACCATAATTTGATTTATCAAAACCTAGTTTTACTTGTAGGAAATGTATTTATGGAAAATTGGGTTAATAATAAAGAAATTATGATAGATTATATGGAAAAATTTACAGATAAAATAAGCGAACAATATGGAAAAGAGCTTGCAGAAGAATTTATAAAATTATTAGAAAAAATATCAGTATTTATGGAAATAAAATATAACACTAAAAATCAAAAAAGATATTTAGAATTAAAAGATGACATACAAACTAAACTAGAAAAAATGATGGATAATAAAACATTTGTAGAAAATGTAACAAAAGAAAAGAAAAAATTAACAAAAAAAATAAAAAAAATAGATGAAATAATTAACAATAAAGATTTACTTCAAGAGGAATATGTAAAAAGAAATGAAAAACTATCACTTGAAGAGAAAATATTTAGTATGAGGATTTTAGCTCAAATAATGGCAGATGAAAGAAATGAATACTTAGAAGAATTTAACAAATTAAATGAATTATTAAAACCAAAACAATATGTAAAAATAAAAAATGAATTAGAAAAAAAGAATAAATACTTAAAGCTTATAGAAGTTGAAGATATAGATAAAGAAATAGAGAAAACTAAATTAGAAATACAAAAAGTGTTTTTAAAATGTTTAGAAATAAAATTAGAAAAATGTACAACAAAATCAGAAATCATAAAATTTATATATGAATATAGATATTATTCAATGTTACCATATAGCTATGAAAACAGTATATATGAAGAAAAAAATCTTAAAAAAGAATATCATGATATAGAAATAAAAATATTGAATAAGGCACATAAATTAAAGGTAATAGAAAAACTTTCTAAACAAGAAGAGTTTGATTATCAACTTTTGAAATATATATTCCAAAACAGAAGTATAAACTTAGAAGAATTACAAGTAAAATTAATAAAAGAAAAAAATAAAGAAAATAAAAATATTAAATATATGATTCAGATATTTGATGGAAATAATACAGAAGAAAAAGTAGAATTAGAAAACTCAGAAAAACTTGTTAATAAAGATTTAGCAATTAGATTTAATAAAAAAGTAAAAATATTTTGCTAAAGATATAAAAAACAAAGTTTTTAGTAATTGAGTATAAATATTAAAATATAAGGAGGAACTTTATGAAAATAACTTTTTTAGGAGCAACAAGAACAGTTACAGGTTCTAACTATTTAGTAGAAGCAGCAGGAAAAAAATTCTTAGTAGATTGTGGAATGTGGCAGGGAAAAGCAGAATTAGAAGAACAAAATGCAGATCCATTTGAATATGATCCAAAAGAAATAGACTTTATGCTATTAACACATGCCCATATAGATCATTCAGGAAGAATACCAAAATTATATAATGAAGGTTTTAAAAATAGAATATATGCACATAAAGCAACTTGTGACTTATGTGCCTTAATGTTACCAGATAGTGGACACATTCAAGAAATGGAAGCAGAATGGAAAAATAGAAAAAGGATGAGAAAAGGCGAAAAAGAACGTCCACCACTATATACAGCAGAAGAAGCTGCAAAGTGTTTGGAAATATTTGAACCTGTTCAATATGATGAAATTATAGAAATAACACCACAAATACATGTAAGATTTAATGATGCAGGACATATGTTGGGTTCAAGCATTATAGAAGTTTGGGTAGAAGAAAACGGTAAAAAAACTAAAACCGTATTTTCAGGAGATTTAGGAAATAATGACATCCCATTATTAGATTCTCCAACAATGATAGAAGATGCAGACAATTTAGTTATGGAATCAACATATGGTAGCAGATTACATATGAAAAATAATGAAAAAGCTGAAATGTTTTTAAATATAGTGTCTGAAACATTAGATAATGGCGGAACAGTAGTAATACCATCATTTGCAGTAGGAAGAACACAAGAGATATTATATGAAATAAATAAACTAAAAGAACAACATAAAGAAGATGTTGAATTTAAAAGAAAATATAAAACAATAATGAATTCTTCTGTTTATGTTGATAGTCCACTTGCAATTTCTGCAACAGAAGTCTTTAGAGAAAATACAAATCTATTTGAACCAGAAGTAAAAGAAGAAATTTTAAAAGGTGATAATCCACTTGAATTTCCAGGATTACAATTTACAAGAACAGCAGATGAATCAAAAGCATTAAATGAAGATGAAAGACCAAGTATTATAATATCAGCAAGTGGAATGTGTGATGTAGGTAGAATAAAACATCACCTAAAACACAATTTATGGAATCCAAAATCAACAATTCTATTTGTTGGATACCAAGCACCAGGAACATTAGGATATGACATTGTAAATGGTGCAAAAAAAGTAAAAATATTTGGAGAAGAAATTGCTGTAAATGCTAGAATAGAATATATAGAAGGATATTCAGGACACGCTGACCAAGAAGGATTAATGAATTTTATATATTCATTTATTAAAAAACCAAAGCATATCTTTTTAGTACATGGAGAGCCAACTTCTCAAGATGTATTTAAAGATAAAATCGAAACAGAAATAAAAATACCAGTATTAATACCAGAATTTGGAGAAACATATGAATTAGATAATATCAATGTAGAAATGACACATAAGATAGAAAGAAAAATAGATAAAACAGTAAGAGTTGAAATCTTAGAAAGATTAGAAAAACTAAGAAGTGAGATAAATGATATGGATTCATATGTAAGAAAAGATGTAGATGATAAAAACTTAAGAGATGAAGATATGTTTAGAATAAACGAAAAGATAAAAGAACTAGAACAACAGATTTTAAATGTTATAGAAGGTTAAAAAGTAGAAAGGAATCACTCAAACAGAAAAATAATCTGTTTGAGTGATTGTGTAAGATAAAATGAGTGAGAAATATTTAAATGAAGCTATTATAGGAAATAAAAATATGTTAGCAACTTTTACAAGTAAAGGAGAATTACAAAGATTATATTTTCCTAGTAAAGATAATAAACAATATATAAATTTTTTCCATACAGGAGTTAAAATAAATCAATCAGATTTGATATATTTACATGATGATATAAATAATGTATATAAACAATATTATGATACAGATACAAATGTGTTAAATACAGAAGTTACTAATACTTATTTTAATTTAAAAGTAGTTGCAACAGATTATATATTATTAAAAGAAAATGTAATGGTAAAAAGATATACATTTTTAAATGAAGCTCAAATAGATTTAGATATACAATTTTATATACATTCAGAGTTATTATCAGACCAAAATAATTTTGTTGGTTGTAAAGTAATTGATAATGGAATGATGCAATATGCACATGATTTTTCTGTATCAACATTTGCTAAAGGATATAAAATAATAAAACATCAAATAAATGGAAGCAAGGAAAAAATAAAAACAGGTGACATCTATGACAAAGATTATATAGGAATGTCAAAAGATACAAGTATTTGCTTTGATATAGGAACAATAAAACCACAAGAGAAAAAAGTTTTAGATATATGTGTATTAGTAGATGAAAATAAAAATATTTCTGCAATGGAAGACGAAATAGATAGAATTACAAAGATAGATTTAAATAAAGAATATGTAAATACAAAAACATATTGGCGAAAATATGTAAAAACACATAATGGATTAAATTTAAAAGAAGCTCAAAATAGTTATGAAGATAGAATTTATGAAATCTACAAAAGAAGTATTTTATTATTCCCATTACTAACAAATTCAGAAACAGGCGGAATAATTGCATCACCAGAAATAGATGAAAATTTTACAAAATGTGGGAGATATGCATATTGTTGGCCACGTGACGCCGTATTTATGACAAAAGCAATGGACATTGTAAAAATGGAAAAAGAAACAGAAAAATTTTATAAAACATTTTGCAAAAAAACACAAAGTAAAAATGGAATGTGGGAACAAAGATTTTTTACAGATGGAAAATTAGCACCATGTTGGGGATATCAAATAGATGAAACAGCAAGTGTAGTTTATGGAGTATATGAGCATTATAAATTCACAAAATCTGAAAAGTTTTTAAAAGATAATTTAAGTATGTGTGAAAAAGCAATAGATTTTCTAAAAAAATATGTAAAAGACTGGTTAGATATTGAGGGAATAGAAGAAAGAGACAAAGATGTAGTAAAACAAGAAATAGAAGAAGATACTAAAAAAAGAACTGGAAAGACGCATAAATATCATATTAGTTATGACATCTGGGAAATGTGTGAAGGTATTCATTTATATTCATTAGCTAGTATATATGCAGCATTTGAAAGTATTTTAGGTATTTATAGAGTACTTGGAACAAATGTATCTGGATTTGAAAATAATAGACTAAAAGAAGAAAAAATCCAAAAAAATGAAAGAGAAATCGAACGAATACAAGTAGGAATAAAAAATTATATAAATGAAAATATGTATGACGAAACTAAGAAATCATATGTAAGAAATCCAGAAGATAAAAAAATGGATATAAGTATTTTAGGTGCAGTAACACCATTTAATATATTTAAACCGAAAGAAACAAAAGTAAAAAATACAGTAGAAAGCATAAACTTACATTTACGTACATATACAGGTGGATATCAAAGATTTGAACAAGATAATTATATGAATGGAAATCCTTGGCCAATAGCTAATTTATGGATGACATTATATTATTTAGAAAGTGGAGAAAAGAAAAAAGCAAAAGAAGCATTTGACTTTGTGGTAAAAACTGCAGGAAAACATTACTTATTAGGTGAACAAGTAAATAATGAAACTTTAAAACCTAATTGGGTAATTGGTCTTGGTTGGTCACATGCAATGTTTTTAATAGTTTTAGAAAAATTATATGGTGATAAATAATTAAGTCTAATTTAACACAATACGAGACATGTTGCATTATGTGAACTGATATGGTAAAATATAGTTATGTAACAGCGTATATTTTTGGAAAAACGGAGGCACAGCATATGGAAAAGGCATTAGAAAAAATTATAGAGAGTGTTCACAGACCAATGGCATGGGATCAATATAATAGTACAAATGTGAGAAATAACACAAATTGTTTTTCACATGCTATTGGAAGTACTGCTACATCAGACCGGAGATTTTATCGTTTAGGTATGTTATCTGGGAAGAAAAATATTGAACAAGAATATTTTTCTTCAGAGGAGGTTAAGGACTTATTTTTATCAGACCTACAGGTATTAGATCTTGGAGTGAAAGAAATTTTATTACAAGATAAAGAAAAAATACTTAAACAGATTTCTAATATGTCTTTACAGAATAATCAGCATATTGTTGAGTTATTTATAAAAACATATGGAAGCGGAAAAGAAGAAAGAATAAGAGATTTCCATTTTCTCAGGTTTGATGAAGAAGGATGGTCAGAAAAGAGGTTTATACAGAATGTGATTTTTCTGAATAATATAAACTTTCAATGGCCATCTGGTTGGAATGATAGACTTGTTGGAACATTCCTTATAACACGCTAAGCCAGAAAAATGATAGAGCGAGATTTTGCTCTATCATTTTTTTATCCTAATAAATATAAATATTCACATGTTTATATAATGATTTAAAAAAGTAAAATAAATACTTGAAAAGTGAAATTTTTTGATATAAAATAGTATTGCCTTAGAAATAAGGGAAATACTATAAACAAAAAGTTAAATAGTTACTGATTATTTGACTATAAAGGAGGAAGATATTATGTCAGTAAAAGTAGCCATTAATGGTTTTGGACGTATTGGACGTCTAGCATTTAGACAAATGTTTGGAGCAGAGGGGTATGAAATTGTTGCAATAAATGACTTAACAAGTCCTAAAATGCTTGCACACCTTTTAAAATATGATTCTGCACAAGGAAGATATGAAAAAGCAGAAACTGTAGTTGCAGGAGAAGATTCAATTACAGTAGATGGAAAAACAATCAAAATCTATGCAGAAAAAGATGCAAAAGATTTACCTTGGGGAGAAATTGGAGTTGATGTTGTATTAGAATGTACAGGGTTCTATACAAGTAAAGATAAAGCGCAAGCTCATATTGATGCAGGAGCTAAAAAAGTTGTTATATCTGCACCAGCAGGAAGCGACTTAAAAACAGTAGTATTTGGAGTAAATGAAGATATATTAACAGCTGATGATAAAATAATATCTGCAGCATCATGTACAACAAACTGTTTAGCACCAATGGCAAAAGCACTAAATGAATATGCACCAATCCAATCAGGAATAATGACAACAGTACATGCATATACAGGAGATCAAATGTTATTAGATGGACCACATAGAAAAGGTGATTTAAGAAGAGCTAGAGCTGCTGCTGTAAGTATTGTACCAAATTCAACAGGTGCAGCAAAAGCAATAGGATTAGTTATTCCAGAATTAAATGGAAAATTAATTGGTTCAGCTCAAAGAG
>OBKV01000957.1_pt1 | contig 20032 bp, 15 predicted proteins | sample 1517301 | NCBI WGS metagenome assembly OBKV01 (sample SAMN04571685, study PRJEB22368) | human gut metagenome | biome: human gut; material: stool | host: Homo sapiens | place: Luxembourg | collected 2012-06-29 | reverse complement strand
AACCCGCACGTCAGTTTAGCAAACTGGTGGTTTCAGCCACTCACCCAACCTTCCTGTTGGATTCATTACTGAATCATCAAGCATCGTTCTCAAATGCGATTGCAAAGGTACAACTTTTTTTTGGTTCCACCAAATTTTTCCTTTACTTTTTTGCTTTTATGATGGGTAATTGTCATTTATCCACAACGGCGATAGCGTTACCTGCGTAGGGATAAAAAAATAACTTGCAGTAGTCTCTTCGACTAATTGCAAGCTTACTAACAATAACCAATACATGAAAAACACTTAGTAGTCGATAGGGGAATCGAACCCCTATGCCAAGATTGAGAATCTTGTATCCTAACCATTAGATGAATCGACCATTTTAATTAGCCTGCATTGGTTTCACAACTTGTGCAGACTTGAACAACAAATTTAAGTAGTCGATAGGGGAATCGAACCCCTATGCCAAGATTGAGAATCTTGTATCCTAACCATTAGATGAATCGACCATTTTAATTAGCCTGCATTGGTTTCACAACTTGTGCAGACTTGAACAACAAATTTAAGTAGTCGATAGGGGAATCGAACCCCTATGCCAAGATTGAGAATCTTGTATCCTAACCATTAGATGAATCGACCAACAATGCAATCTTGAACTCCGCTTGCGGAAGGTGGGGGATTCGAACCCCCGGTACGGTAATCCCGCACGTCAGTTTAGCAAACTGGTGGTTTCAGCCACTCACCCAACCTTCCAATTGGATATTGTTGCCAAATCAACAAGCATCGTTCTCAAATGCGGGTGCAAAGATACTACATTTTTTTTGTTCCACCAAATTTTTCTGCAACTTTTTTCAAGAAATATGCATATTTTCTTGATTTTTCTTGTTTTTGGGAGGAATTATAGGGGATAAGCTGACTTTGTCAACAAAAAAGGAGGCAGATTTACCAATTATTGGAAATCTGCCTCCTGTAGGAAAGGGTCGCTCGATGATGTGATGAAACTCCGAATGTCATAAACATTTGAGAGCTCTCCGCTTTTGTAATCCACCGGCTTTGCAGCTTAGTTGACATGTCAGTTTATGTGGCCCGCCATAGGCAAGAGAAGTCTTCTCGGTTTCATAAGTGTAATTTGATGAGTATCCCGATCGAACCGACACGACCCTTATATCTTTGTCGAATAGACATAGCATAGGCTATCATCCATTGATAGAAGTCTTTGGGTTTTCTATACTGCAAAGATAATGCAATCTTTTGAAACTACCAAATCTTTCTGCTGATTTTTTCGAAAAATCTTCTTTATCAAAAGCCAGAACTCCCTTTTCCTTGTTTCTCTCAAGGGTCAAGACTTCTTTTTCCTGAGCTCTTCGTATATTTCTTCGAAATATTTCCTGAGTTCTGTCTTGTCCTCAATGATATTCCGCAGCTCTTTCAGAGCCTTCTCATTGGGTGAGTTGGGAATCCAGAGCTTGATGTAGCCGTTGCGGGAATATTTCTCGTCCATGTGGTCGGCGAACCGCTGCCATTGCTCTTCCTTTCCTTTTCCGGGATAGTTCTCCTTTCCATATTCGATGGCACGAAGAAAAATTTCGTGAATATCGATGTCGCGGTCGGCTTCGGCTACAATCTTGCCATAGATGCTTCGTGGCTGGCGACTGGAGGAGGCGCGGTGATCCTCTACGGCTTCTTTCATGATTTTAATCTGCTCGGGAGTGAACCAGCGCTTCAGTCTGGCATCAGCCTGGAGGATTTTGCCACTGGTGAGGTGGTGGATGGCGCGCGGACCGCTCATTCCCAGGTCGTGATAGGCGGCAACGATATAAACCATGTCGATGTCGGCACCTGTTACAGGTACGAGTTTCAGGGCGTTTTTGATGACACGGGTTACGTGGCGCAATCCGTGGCTCTCGCCAAATTCTGTATATTTGGGCAGAATCTGTGTTTCCACAAACTGCATGATTTCGAGATTTACTTGTTGCTTCATACTTTTTCTTCTTTTATATAAATAATGTACGCGCGTACATTATATAATTATTATTTCTGAATGTTATCTTCTCATTCTAGAATCTTCTCATGCCATTCCAGAGGGGGCGGGTATCTTTGGGATTACCACATCATTCCAAGGATGATGAAGGTAGAGATCATACCAAAGGTAAAGATGTTGAGAGCCGTGTAGCCCAGTACCTTGTTCAGCATTCTGCCTTCTCCTATCTTCCTCATCTTGGCGAATGTTCGGTTGTGCACCACGAGATATGTGGCGGCGAAAGGCAAAAACCTAGTATCTGCATCGTAGGCAAGTGCACCATAGATGTTGATTCCAATCATGATGAGGATACCGATGTTGCCCAGTGCGCAGTAGAGGCGCTCGCCGTTTTTCTTGCCGATGTGAACGATCAGTGTCTTCTTGCCCGCCTTGATGTCGTTGTCGTAGTCGCGATAGTTGTTCAGAATGAGCAGCGTATCTACTACCAGTCCGCAGGCGATGGAAGTCAGTATGGCTTCTGCTGATACAGTCTGCATTCCTTCAGGCATGACCAGGTAGTAGGTGCAGCAGACCGGCACGATGCCGAAAAAGAGAAGTACCAGCAGGTCGCCCAATCCCAGATAGCTCAGTTTGGTGGTGTAGAGGAAACAGAAGAGGACGCAGCAGATACCCACGATGATCATCTCCTTTCCGCCGTAAAAGGCGAGGGGCAAACCGATGATACAGCCCAGAAGTGTAGTGATGATGATGCCCCATTTCATGGCTTTCATGGTGATCCAGCCTTCGGCGCAGGCTCTCTTTGGACCTAATCTGGTTTCATCGTCGTTGCCATGCTTGAAATCGAAGAAGTCGTTCACGAAGTTGGAGTCTATCTGCATTATCCAAGCAAAGAGCAGACAGAGCAGGGCAGGAACCCATTGGCAGTTGGCACTTGAATCCTTGTATGCCAGGGCTACTCCCAGCATCACCGGTACTGCCGCTGCCGAAAGGGTGACGGGGCGGGCGGCGAGAAACCATGCCTTGATAGAATTTGTCTTTACCATCATATTGTTGCTTTTAAATTATAAGGAGCGAGGTTTTTGGGGAACCTCGCTCCTTGTTGTTATTCATTAAGAAAAGATTCGCTTCTATTTTGTTTCAGAAGAATCTCTTGTGGAAAAGATTCGCTTCCTAGTTGAAGAAGTTCCAGCTTACACCCATTCTGAAAACTCGCTGGTTCATCGGATAGTGAGGGGTGAAGAAGTAGTTCTTGTCGCCTTGTCCTGCATTCAGATGGCTCATCATCACGAAGAAGCGGGTGTGCTTGATGTGAACATTGGCATAGGCATTGACGATAGGGTAGTTGCCCACCTTCGCGTTGTTCTCGCCGTTGCCCTGCACGGTATATTGACCGATGTAAGGAGAATAGTCCGGAGCCTCGTAGCTGGTGAAGTATCTGGCGTCGGCACCCAGCTCGATATTCAGTACTTTTACCACCTTGAACTTGATGAAGAGGTTGGTATATACGTTGAGGTCTGGCACTGGCAGGGTACTCTTGCTGCTGGTATGCTGGTAGGTGATCATATTCTGCCAGTTGAAAATACCGAACTTGAAGTCCTGTTGCAGCTGCGCTGTAATCAGATTGATGGCGTCGCCGCTCTGCATTGGTGTCACTGTCACGCCTGTGCGCAGACCATTTTCTGTAATCGTATATTGCTGTGAGAAATAAGTATAGTTCTTGATTTCATCCACAGCCACACGCAGCGTGGTGTTAGTCTTGCCGAATCTCAGAGTTCCCATGATGCGGGTATGGATAATCTTGCTCAGATCATCATCCCACCAGAGATGTCGGGCGTGATATTTGCGATAGTAGAACGATGGCGTTTCGTGATGTATGAATGCATCGCCTCTTACCTGTACGGTGTCACCCAGGAATGGCAGGTTGATGTCTGCGCTTCCATCAATGGCAAAGGTACCGGCATCTACTCCGGTGAGTCCTACCTCGCCCACTACATTATAGTGAAGGGTCTTGCCCTGAGTCTTACTCAGCTGACCGCCTACGCTCAGCGCATGCTCATTGAACTTCTCAAATCCGCCTTCGGTATTCGGCAGTTCGTAGTGGCGGAGGTCATAGCTGGCGAAAGCTTTCAGACCAGCCTTTGCCCACTTGCTGAATCCCTCGAGCGTTCCCATTGCCACGGTGTTCTTGATGCGCCAGTGTCGGGTCTGATCGTAGATAGAATCGCCTGTAAACTTGCCGGCATTGTAGTACTCCTTGAGATAGTAGTCCTGTGGAGTCTGGTAAGCCTGGTAGATACGCTTGTAGTTATCAAACTGCACGGTGTGGATGAAGCTTGTAACTGGAACATATTCAGTCTTGAAGAAGAGTGAGTCCTGCGCTTTCTTCTTCTCTACGGTGAGCAGACTGTCTGCCATTGTCTTGCTGTTTACGGCAATTCGAGTGCTGTCGCCCTTGAAGTCCTGGGCAGCCTTGTTCGCAGCTATCGCCTTGTTGTTCTTGGCTGGTTCATCGCCGGCAATCTTTGCATCTGTAGGACGACCTGAGAACAGCTTCTTCTGATTTTTATCGAAAGCCTTTTCGTCAAACTCCCTGCCTTGTTCTCTTGCCTTCTTTCTTGCCTCCTCCTTGGCTTCCTCGGCTGCATTGTCCTTAGCAGACTCCATTGCGAATTTCTTAGCCTTGATTTCTTCCTCTGTCATCTTCACCTTGCGGCTGAAGCCCACGTTGTAGCGATGGGTGAAGAAGATGTGTTGGTTGTCGTTGCGATTCCAGTTCTGCTGCAGCACGGTAGGAATTTCGTTGGTGGCGAAACTCTCGGTGAAGAGCTCCGGATGCTTGATGTAGTCATCATTGGAGATACCTCCGTTCTCCGTCACCTTCTGGTGATTGGTGCTGAAGAGGAAGTGCGCCTGGTAGCGGTCGCCCAGATAAGAAGTCCACATCGTATATTTGAAGTGCGCCGTGCTCTGTGCATCGTAGTAGCCGCGACCGTATTTGTAGTCGAATCGGAATCCGCCACCTAGCTGCTTGTTGGCTTTTACCGCAAAGATTGCCTTGAAGTCATCCTCACCGTTGGTTCTGTCACCGCAGCTATTCAGCGTGATGTTGGTGATAGGCGAGTAGGTGTTGGTGAAGTGAAAGTCACTCACCGGGGTAACGATGTTGTCGTATGGCTCGGTGAAGATGAAGTTGCCCTGCGTGTTGCGTCGGTCGATGAAGATGCGGTTGATGCGGGCGGTACCCATATTGCCCAGGGTGTTGTACTCTCCGCGCAGTCCTTCGGTGAAGGTAGTGTTCTGGTACATTGCCTGCATGGTGTCCACCACGGCAGCCCGGGTATCTCCAAATCTCTCATCCACAGTCCATACCCTGATGCCCTTCGGAATCTCCTTGTCAGTGCCCAGCGAGTCGGTGTTGATGCGGTTGCCGGTCTGTGGGCGGAACTGTGAGTCTTCGTTATTGTTGAAATCCGTAAAATCGCGTTGTGCCGCAACTGGTAGAGCTGCAGCACAAGCTAGGATTGTAGAGAATAATATTTTCTTCATTTCTTATTTATTGAATAAGCGGATGCAAGCCTATTTTGAATGGTCGGATGCAAACCTTTCTTATTTTTTGAATAGTCGGATGCAAACCTCGGCAATTTTCAAGACTACGCCGATGATCAGCATTACATTGGCAATCGTGCGGTCATCCATTTGGGTCCAGAGTATGACACCTACGATGGCGAAGAGCATAAATCCGATGTTGAGCCAGTTTCTGGCTACGAGCATGTTGCTCTTGTCTGCATACTCCAATCTTCTGTGTTGGCGACGGGTTGGGCGCACGGCATAGCTGGTCTGTGGCTGCGTCTGAGACGCCTCATGGCTCTGGCTCTGTGGCTGCGCCTTTGCGGTTTCCTCGCTCTGTGGGATGTTTGTTATGTTGTTATCTTTTGTCTGATCCATATTTTATAAGATGATTTTTATTTTCGAACAAGTTTGGTCAGATCATTGAAGATCTGGTCCTTGCGGTCAATGGTTCCGCGGCGGAACTTGCCGTAGATCTTGGCCAAGTCGTTTTTCTTCTTGGTCAGGGCATATTTGTCGGTAATCACATTCTCTGCAGGCTCCTTGAAACCGGTGCTTCTGCCTTCCTCGTAGTTGAATACGATTCGGGTCATGGAGAGGTGGAGATGGTTGTCGCTGATGGTTGCTACCAGCTGGTACTTAGTCTCAGAGCGGTCGAGAGAGATGAACGACTGATTGAAGACAAACCATTCGTCCATGATACAGGCGATGATCTGCTCGTTCTTGTTGTTTCTGTTCACCAGGGGGATGCGGCTGTTGATGTTCTGCTCATTCTTGATGAGCTTGCTCATATACTGGAAAACGATGTTGTAGATTTCGTCTGCACTCTTTCCGTTTGCCTGGGTGTCGAGAACAAATTCCACTTTTCCCTCGGCATTAAGCTGGATGGCTCCCGCCAGGTATTTCGGATCTTCCTTGAGCACCACGCCCTCGGCAGTCTTTTCCACCTTTTTCTCTTCTATCTCCTCTGTCACGGTTGGTACGACCCAACCCGCACCTTCAGAACTTCCGGTAGTATTCTGCTTCTTGGTGGCATTATCCTGGATCTTCATCGAAGGCACCATTTCTGTAGCTGGTACAGAAGTCTTGGTAGCAGGCACCGAATTCTCTGCATTCTTCTTCAGCTTTTCTGTCTCCTGCTTCATTCTTTCAGCTTCCGCCTTTAATCTCGCAGCTTCCGCTTTCGTTTTCTCAGCTTCCGCCTTTATTTTTTTAGCTTCCGCCTTCACCTTAGCTGCTTCTGCCTGAGCCTTGGCTGCTTCCAGTGCCTTTTGGGCTTCTTCTAACTCTTTTTGCGCCTTTTCTAACTGCTGCTCAGGGGTAAGCACATTCTGTGCCTGCATGGTGAGAGCAGAAATCAGCACGAGTATTGAGATAAATATCTTTTTCATGATCTGTTGTTTAAATGTTTAATGTCTTGTCCTCCTCGTCCGAGTATAGGAGCTCGGAGGTGTTTCTAACATACAAAGGTATAAAAATAACTTGATATATTTCCATAAGGAAGCGATTATTTATACATTCTTTTGCTAAGTTAACAATATTTTTTAAGAAAAACGCTCCTAGTTTCAAATATTTTCGTATCTTTGCAAAAAAATATAGCTATAAATATGGGATTATTCGGATTATTTAGCAACAAAAAAAAGGAAACTCTCGATAAAGGCCTCGAAAAGACCAAGGAGAGCGTGTTTGGAAAATTGGCGCGTGCGGTGGCTGGTAAGTCAACCGTAGATGATGACGTGCTTGATGATTTGGAGGAGGTGCTCATCACATCCGATGTAGGTGTGGAGACTACCGTGAAGATCATCCGACGTATCGAAGAACGCGTGGCAAGAGATAAGTATGTTTCTACCTCAGAACTCAACAGAATCCTGAGGGAAGAGATTGCAAGCCTCCTAGAGGAAAATCATACCGATGACAATGAAAACTGGGATTTGCCTTCCGATCATAAGCCATACGTGATTCTGGTAGTGGGTGTGAACGGTGTGGGCAAGACTACCACCATAGGAAAGCTCGCCTATCAGTTTAAGAAGGCTGGCAAGAAGGTGTATCTCGGTGCTGCCGATACCTTCCGTGCCGCTGCCGTGGAACAGATCTGCATTTGGGGCGAGCGAGTAGGGGTGCCAGTGGTGAAGCAGCAGATGGGTTCTGACCCTGCCAGCGTGGCCTTCGATACCCTGCAGAGCGCCAAGGCGAACGGTGCCGACGTGGTGCTAATTGATACTGCCGGACGCCTTCATAATAAGGTGAACCTGATGAATGAGTTGAAGAAGATCAAGGAGGTGATGAAGAAGGTGATGCCTGAGGCTCCGGATGAGGTGATGCTCGTTCTGGATGGAAGTACCGGACAGAACGCTTTTGAGCAGGCTAAGCAGTTTGCTGCCGTTACCAATATCTCTTCGCTCGCCATTACAAAGCTCGATGGTACGGCTAAGGGTGGCGTGGTAATCGGTATCTCCGACCAGCTCAAGGTGCCAGTGAAGTATATTGGACTGGGTGAGGGCATGGAGGATCTCCAGCTCTTCAATAAATCTGAATTTGTTGACTCCCTCTTTAAACACTAGAATACAGGTGCTTATAGACTTTGAGAAAAGAATTAGATGAAGCTCGATGTAAAATAGTGGAGAAAAGAATTAGATTAAGATTATTATAGGATAAGTAGGATAAGAATGAAGAAAAATCAGATAGATATAGTAACCATGGGTTGCTCCAAGAATCTGGTGGACAGCGAGACCTTGATGAAGCTTTTCGAGGACAATGGCTACCACTGCGTTCATGACCCGAAACGCCCACAGGGTGAAATAGCCGTCATCAATACATGCGGCTTTATCGAGGATGCCAAGCAGGAGAGTATCGATACCATTCTGGAGTTCATCCAGGCTAAGGAAGAGGGACGACTCCGCAAGCTCTATGTGATGGGTTGTCTCTCACAGCGCTACCAGAAGGAACTGGAGGCAGAGATGCCCGAGGTGGATAAGTTTTATGGTAAGTTTAATTATAAGGAGTTGCTCAAGGAACTGGGCAAGGCTGATGTGCCTGCTTGCAGTGGAACCCGTCATCTCACTACTCCTCATCATTATGCCTATATCAAGATTTCTGAAGGTTGCAACCGCCGCTGTGCGTATTGTGCCATACCTATCATCACTGGCAAGCACGTTTCCCGTCCGATAGATGAAATACTCGATGAGGTGCGCCAACTGGTAGCCGATGGTGTGAAGGAATTCCAGATTATTGCCCAAGAGCTCACCTACTACGGCGTGGACCTGGACGGCAAGCATCACATCACCGAACTCATCAGCCGCATGGCGGATATTCCGGGTGTGAAGTGGATCCGTCTGCACTATGCTTATCCTAACCAGTTCCCGCTCGATTTGCTCGATGTGATGCGCGAGAAGCCAAACGTATGTAAGTATCTTGACATTGCCCTGCAGCATATCAGCGACAATATGCTCAACAGAATGCATCGCCACGTGAGCAAGCAGGAAACCATTGATCTGCTCAAGACCATCCGTGAGCGTGTGCCGGGCATTCATATCCGCACCACTTTGATGGTTGGTTTCCCTGGTGAGACTCAGGAAGACTTCCATGAATTGCTCGAATTCGTTCGTACTCAGCGCTTTGAGCGTATGGGTGCCTTTGCTTATTCTGAGGAGGAGGGTACCTACAGTGCCAATAACTACGAGGATGATGTTCCTGCCGAGGTGAAGCAGCGCCGTCTTGACAAACTGATGATTCTGCAGCAGGAAATCAGCGCAGAGGTAGAGGCTGAGAAAGTGGGCAAGATACTGAAGGTGATTATCGACCGCAAGGAGGGCGATTACTATATCGGAAGAACCGAATTCTGCTCGCCAGAGGTGGATCCTGAGGTGCTGATCAAGGCAGGAGAGAAGCGTCTGCGCGTGGGTTGCTTCTACAATGTGAAGATTACCCAGAGCGAGGAGTTTGATCTCTACGGAGAAGTGGTAAAGTAATATGGGAGGTAATATTTTGACATCAGAATGAATAACAAGGAGTATATTGCAGAACTTGCTCAGCAGACTGGCTATTCACAGGACGACACCCAGAAGATGGTGCGCAAGGTGATAGATGCCATGATTGCTGAATTTGAGGATGGTGAGGCTGTCTCTATCCCCAACTTTGGTACGTTTGAGGTAAAGAAGCGCTTGGAGCGTGTGGTTGTTAATCCTACTACCAAGAAGCGCCAGCTTGTTCCACCTAAGCTCGTACTCGGCTTCCGCCCTGTGGCCAGTGTCAAGGAAAAACTGAAGAATGGAGGTGAAGACTATGAGTAAGATTAGTTTAAGCGACTTGGCGCAGCGCCTGGCAGAGAAGTCGGGAATCAGTCTGCAGGATGCCGAACTGTTTATCAGAAAGATGTTTGATGTTGCCAACGAGGGGCTTCAGTCTGATAAGCTCGTGAAGATGAAGTGGCTTGGTACTTTTAAGGTAATGGCGGTGAAGGATCGTGAAAGCGTGGATGTGAACACGGGCGAGCGTATCATCATCGAGGGCCGTGACAAGATTTCCTTCACGCCCGATAATATTCTGAAGGAGATTGTGAACAAGCCTTTCGCCCAGTTTGAGACCGTTGTGGTGAATGATGGTGTTGATTTCGATGAAATCGACAGAAAATTTGAAAATGCTGAAGAGGACGGTTCTGTATTCGATTCTACGTTAGAGTGTGTTCCTAATTCAGATAATTCTTCCTTAGAATCTTTCGTTGAACAGGATTCTCCTGTAACAAGTGGTGTGATAGATTTTTTGGATGAAGAAAACGATGCTCCTGTTAGCGATGAAATGATTGTGATAGGAGAGAAGAGATTGTCTCAGGAAAATGTTGCTGAACCGGAAGAAAAGAAACCGGAAGGATCAGAACATGCAGCGACAGAACCTGCTGTATTTAAACCAGCAGTATCTGAACCGGAAGAATCTGAATCTGCAACTTCTGAATTGGAAACAAAGGAATCTGAAGTTTCAGCTCAGAATGAAGTTGAGTCTGTTGTTTCTGATGAAGAAAATGAATCAACATTAACAGAGAAAACTCCTATTGCAGAGAAAGTTCCTTCAGATGAAGAAAATTCTATTACTGAAATTCCTATTGTAGAGGAAGCTCCTATTGAAGAGGAAGCTTCTTCAGATGAGGAAACTCCTTCTTCAGATGAGGAAACCGATAAGCGACATGTTGTTTTGCCTCGTTATCTGGTTATTGCAGCGAGCGTAGTATTCCTGGCAATGATAGGAGGCTTTGGTTGGTTTGCTTTTAATTATGGCAAGATGGCTGCCCAGCGTGATCATCTCGCTCTACAGTTGGATAATTACCAGCAGATTGCGACAGAGAAGAAGACGCCAACCAAGTCTGCTTCAACGCAGGAAGAAATTCTTCGCAAAAAGGCTATCGAGGATAGTGTAAGAATGGCACAGGCAAGTGAAGCTGTCAAGAAAGTCGAAAATGCCGAGCAGAATATGAATGCGACGGTTGATAAGCAATCAATTGATGTAAAATCGGCTGAGGCAAAGAAGAATTTGGAAGCCATGAAACTCGCTGATGCAAAGAATTTGGCTGATGCGAAAAGACAGGTTGAGGCAAAGAAACTTGCAGATGCAAAGAAACAGCAGGAGACAAAAAAGCTTGCAGAAGCTAAGAAGAAAGAAGAAGCCAGAAAACAGGCAGAAAAGCATGCTGCCCAGGCAAGCAGCAAATACGACCAGGATGCTCGTGTTCGAACCGGAGCCTATCGTATTATTGGTGTTTCCGCGGTAGTTACGGCAAGAGAAGGACAAACTATCAAGTCGCTCAGCCAAAAGTACTTAGGTCCAGGAATGGAATGTTACGTAGAAGCTCTGAATGGTACTTCCCTGTTGAAACCAGGTCAGAAAGTCAAGATTCCGAAGTTGGAATTGAAGAAAAAGAAATAATTTTAAAGAATTTATTTGAAAATACAAGAAGGTGTGTCATAAGTCTATGACACACCCTCTTTTTCGTTTCTTCATTCGATGAATAATGAAGCATCCTCTTTCGTAAAATACCTTTTGAGATTTTATTTCTTCTCCAATTCCTGAAGGCTTTCCATTTTCTTTGTTTCCAGGAACTCGTAGATTCCGCAGAGATGCTCGCGGACGCGACCATGCCCGAATTCGTACACCTTGCTGACCAGACCATCCAGGAAGTCACGGTCGTGACTCACTACAATCAGCGTGCCGTCGAAATCCAGCAGCGCCTGCTTCAGTACATCCTTCGTCTTGAGATCCAGATGGTTGGTAGGCTCATCGAGAATCAGCAGATTCACCGGCTCCAACAGCAGCTTCAGGATAGCCAGACGGGTTCTTTCTCCACCCGACAAAACCTTTACCTTCTTGGTAGAATCCTCGCCACCAAACATGAATGCACCCAGCAAATCGCGAATCTTATTTCTGATTTCGCCCTTGGCAACATCATCTATCGTCTGGAAAACCGTAAGCTCGCCATCGAGCAGAGAAGCCTGATTCTGAGCAAAATAGCCAATCTGGACATTGTGTCCTAATTCCAGCTTACCCTCGTTCTGAAGCTTCCCCATGATGCATTTTACGAGCGTAGATTTACCCTCACCGTTTCTTCCCACGAAGGCAATCTTGTCGCCACGCTCCACGGTAAGATTCACGCCGCTGAATATCTGCTTGTCATCAAACGACATCGCCACGTCACTCATCTGAACCGGATAGGCTCCGCTTCTTGGACTCGGAGGAAACTTCAGTCTCAGTCGGCTGGTATCCTCCTCGTCCACCTCGATCAGTTCCAGCTTTTCGAGCATCTTCACGCGGCTCTGCACCTGGAAAGTCTTCGAATACGTACCCTTGAATCGCTCGATGAAGTCCTTGGTCTCGGCAATCATCTTCTGCTGTTCCTCATATTTCTTCATCTGCTGTTCGCGGCGTTCCTTGCGCAGTTCCAGATACTGGGTGTAGGTAGCCTTGTAGTCGTAGATTCTGCCCATGGTAACCTCGATGGTTCTTGTTGTAATGTCGTCTACGAATTTTCGGTCGTGACTGATCACTACCACCGCTTTCGAACTGTTGATGATGAAGTCTTCGAGCCATCCGATAGATTCTATGTCGAGGTGGTTGGTAGGCTCATCCAGGAGCAGCACGTCAGGCGATTTCAGCAGCAGTTTGGCAAGCTCGATACGCATGCGCCAACCTCCCGAAAACTCGCTGGTAGGGCGGTTGAAGTCAGAGCGTTCGAAGCCCAGACCGAGTAGAGTCTTCTCTACATCCTCCTCGAAGTGGGTCATGTCGATTGCATAGAATTTCTCAGACAATGAAGATACCTTTTCGATGAGCTGCATATAGTCGTCGCTGTCATAATCCGTGCGGGTAGTGAGCTCGTTGTTGATGCGGTCAATCTCCGTCTGCATCTCGTGGAGATGGGCGAACGCCTGGCAGGTTTCCTCGAATACTGTTCTTCCGTCTTCGGTCATCAGATGTTGAGGCAGATAGGCGATGACGCAGTCTTTTGGAGCGGAAACGGAGCCACGTGTGGCTGTTCTTACGCCTGCGATGATCTTGAGCAGGGTACTTTTTCCTGCGCCATTCTTGCCCATCAGGGCTATACGGTCCTTCTCGTTGATCTGGAAGGAAATGTCTTTGAATAGGGTGGTGCCGCCGAATTCTACGGTCAACCCATCAACTGTAATCATATCTGTTTCTTATTCTATCTGTTTTATAAATTCTTGTTCTTTTTATATTGCAAATCGCTTGAATAACCAAATGCCACACGGCGATGCTCCCTGATGGAAATTTCAGACAGGAGGGTTACCGATGTCCAGAGGGCCAGATCGCTTAGCGTGGCAGGATAGCGGATGCTTCCCGCCGAATCTGCACTTGCGTTTTTTGTCAGTTCTGCGGCAACGCATCTCAACATGATGTAGTCCATCCCCTGGTGATGGCTGTCGTGCTTCAGGGCTTTCTCGCCCCAGAGCTGCCATTCGCGGCTTTCGTATAGAGCCAGGATGGCGTGGTCGTCTTGCCAGGTTTCCGAGTTCATCTCCTCCAGGTAGATGCGTCGGTTCACGCCGTCCCAGATGCCCAGCGAACCCTGTACCTCAAAGTCGAGACTTCTTGGGCGAGGCAGGGTCGTGTCATGAGTGAGTGAGATGAGCGTTCCGCCCTGGGTTTCAATCTGCGTAGAGATGATGTCGCCCAGGGTGATGGGAGTAGTATCATCTTCTGACATGTGCTGGCGAAGTCCCACCGCCTTGGTGGCGAAGGAAGTGAGCCAGGCGAGATGGTCTGTTTTCCCGATGCCCAGAATCATGCAGAGCGGACCGAGTCCATGGGTGGGATAGATGTCGGCGTTGTGGTGCGAGTAGAAACGGCTTCTCCACACGCTTTCCGTACCTTTTCGTCCACCCAGCACCCCATTGTCATCGAGCAGCAGCTTGCGTAGGTCGTGGCGGTAACCGCCTCTCATATAGATGATTTCTCCAAGTGCTCCTTCATCCACCATTCTTTTTACAGCAAGGATTTCTCGCATGAAGAGGGTGTTCTCCAGCGGAAAAACCTTTACTCCTTTCTGTTGGGCGATTTCCTGTAGCGGGGCATATTCATCCTGGCAGAGTCCGCCTTTGATTTCGAGAGCCACATGGCAGTTTCGCAGTATGCATTCCGTGGCGTGAGTGATGTGGAGGTGCCAGGGGGTGGTGATGAAAACCAGATTGGGCTGTTGCTCGTCGAGCATCATCTTGTAGGCTTCCTCGCCCTTATAGAAGGAAGCGCCCGGAGATTCGGAATCCCCGCAGCCGTTGATGTCGGCGATACCGACAATCTCATAGCTTTCAATCGTGCGTAACAGCCGCAGCAATTGTTTACCCCGATATCCGAATCCTATCAATGCAGTCTTTATATGTTTCATCAGATTTTTCTTTGCTTCTGCAAATTTAGATAAAATTTCTGAATTATAAGCCAGTATAATAAAAAAATTCAATGATTTCCCTCGAATTGTGCGAAATTAGCCTTGTTTTTCGAGAAATCAAGACTGTGGTTTTCACAACTACCCCTCAGATGCACTGTGAGGCTTCTGAGAACAAAATCAAGAGCAACCTCCGTTTTGAGAAAGGAATCAAGAGTATCGAGACTTCAGTTCCTAACCAGACGGTTACCGTAAAGTACAATGCCGACAAGACCACTATTCCTTTCTTTTGATTCCTGGTTCAGCAGCCATCATTGGCTGATTCTCTTCAGGCAAAACATACGGCTTGCTGAAGTGGAGTGGAGAAGAATTTGTTGCCGCCTCAATCTCGCCACGCAACCGTTCTTTCAATTTCGTGTTTCTGCTGCTCACAGTCAGATTTCTTACAGCATAGGCGAGGGCTTTGGGCTGACCGATGAGCACGCAGATTTTCTTGGCTCTCGTGATTCCGGTGTAGATGAGGTTGCGCTGAAGCATCACGAAATGAGTCATCAGGATAGGGATGACCACGATGGGATATTCCGAACCCTGACTCTTGTGTATGGTGGTGGCGTAGGCCAACGTCAACTCATCCAGCTCCGCTGCCTCGTATTCAGCTGAATGATCCTCGAAACTCACGGAGATGGTGCGGTCTTCCATATTCACCTTCTCTATGGTTCCGATGTCTCCATTGAATACATTCTTGTCGTAATTATTTCTGATCTGCATTACGCGGTCGCCCAGTTTGTAGATGGTTCCGCCACGGCTGATTCCCATGTTGGATGTGTTGAGTGCCTGCTGCAGCATCATGTTCAGATTGGCTGCACCTACCACGCTTCTCTGCATCGGGGTAAGCACCTGGATGTTACTCTGTGGCTGATTGTAAGCTTTTGGCAGACGGTATTTTACAAGATTCACGATTTCCGTAGCCACTTGCTCTGGATCTTCATTCTTGATAAAGAAGAAATCGGTCTGTTTGCCGTTGCTCGTGTCCGGATAATATCCCTGGTTGATGGCGTGGGCACTCATGATGATTCGGCTCGACTGCGCCTGTCGGAAGATGCGGGTGAGTCGGATGACCGGAATTTTCTCTGAGTCGATGATGTCGCGTAGAACGTTTCCGGCTCCCACACTCGGCAGCTGGTCAATGTCGCCCACCAGCACCAGGCGCATGTGCTCCGGAATCGCCTTCATCAGATTATACATCAGGATGATGTCTATCATCGAACACTCATCCACGATCAGCGCATCACCCTCCAGCGGGTTCTCCTCGTTGCGCTTGTATCCGTCCTGCGGATTAAACTCCAGCAGCCGATGGATGGTTTTGGCTTCCATTGCCGTAGCCTCACTCATTCGCTTGGAAGCTCTGCCCGTAGGAGCCGCCAGCAGAATTCTCATTCCTGCCGTTTTGTAAGCAGAAATGATACCTTGCGTCGTCGTGGTCTTTCCTGTTCCAGGGCCACCCGTCAGCACCATCACTTTAGAGCGTACTGCCTGCTCAATGGCGGCAATCTGCACCTCGTCGTATCTGATGCCTGAAGCCTTTTCTATTGCCTGGATATCGGCTTGCATATTGAAGAGGGTAGGTCCCTGACCGTGCATTAACTCCAGCAGTTTCTTTGCCGTTCCTCGTTCAGAATGATAGAAGGGAGGCAGATAGATGGCTTCGTTCTCACGGATGAGATTTTCTGATATGATCATTTCCGCTATGGCTTGTCTGATAGGTTCTTCATCGGCTTCGAGCAGTTTCTTGGCGGCTTCTATAAGCTGTTCTTCTACAGCATAAACGTGACCTTCGTTGGAGAGTTCGTTTAGGGTGTAGCTGATTCCGCTCTTGCATCTTCTCAAATCGTTCTTCTCATAACCCATCTTGCTGGCTATTCCGTCGGCGGTCTTGAATCCAATGCCCCAGATGTCATCGGCAAGACGGTAGGGATTCTCCTTCACGTTGTCGATGCTTTCCTTGCCATACTGTCGGTAGATCTTGGCGGCGTAAGCAGTGCTCACGCCATACTGCTGCAGGAAGATCATCACGTTCTTGATGTCCTTCTGCTTCTCCCAGCTGTCGCGGATTTTCTCCACGCGTTTCTTGCCGATTCCGGCAACCTCGTAGAGTCGTTTGATGTCTTCTTCTATTACCTCGATGGTTTCCGTTCCGAACCTCTCCACTATCAGGTGAGCAAACTTCGGACCGATGCCTTTCACCAGTCCGCTGCCCAGGTATTTCTCGATTCCATATACGGTGGCAGGCATTACCTCTTCCCAGGTTTCGCAGGCAAACTGCTGTCCGTATCGCTTGTCCATCTTCCAGTCGCCATTGCACAGCAGTACCGCTCCCACTGGAACATCCAGCAGGTTTCCCACCAGGGTAACCAGGTCGGAATATCCCTTCACCTTGACTTTCATCACGGAATATCCGTTTTCCTGATTCTGGTAGGTAATCCGTTCTACCACGCAGCGTATCTTGATCATACCTTCTTCAAAATATTATCTTTCGATGATGTGATTGATAACGATTCCTGCTATTGCCATTCCGAATGTAGCGGTGATGTGGCAGAGTGAGCCGTTGATCTGTGGCTTCGTAGATGTCCATTCGTCCTCTACGAGTCGCTGGTCGCTCATGTTCTGCATCGGTTTTTCCTCGCTGAACACGCACTGGAATTTGCGGCGGGGGAAGGTCTTGTTCTTCTTGAATTTCTTGCGCAGGGCTCTTGCCAGCGGATCGCCATCAACCTTCCAGAACTCAGCTTTCCTCACCATGAAAGGGTCGCGGCGGAGGGCTGCTCCCATCGAAGATACGAAGGTGATTTCCTTTGGAAGAGCAGTGGCACGCAGAATCAGGTCGGCCTTGTCTTTCAGCGAGTCTATGGCGTCGATGATGTAGTCGTATTCCTCCATGTGGAACTCTTCTGCGGTTTCTGCCTGATAGATTTTCTGATAAGCCGTGATGTTGGCTTCAGGGTTGATTTCAAGCAGGCGGTCGCGCAGCGCATCTACCTTTACCTGTCCGATGGTGCGGCTTGTTGCCATCAGCTGGCGGTTGCAGTTGGTCACGCATACGCGGTCGCTATCCACGATGGTGATGTTGCGCACGCCGCTGCGCACCAGTCCCTCTGCGCACCATGAACCCACGCCTCCGATTCCGAAGATGAGCACTCGCGCTTGCTGAATTTTTTCAAGATTATCTTTTCCAAGGAGCAGTTCTGTGCGTCGCTGCATTCCCCGCTCCATAGTTGTGATTTGATTTCCCATTCAATTATCTTTTTTATTATCTTTCAACTTTGCTTTGCGCAATTCAGGTGCAAAGATACAAATAATAATTCGAAAAGTAATCATCCGACTGTTTTTTTGTTTAGAAAAATCTTCCTATTCTTCCACAATCTGCATGATGCGCCTGATGTTTCTGTTGCAATGGTTGATGATGAGCGGAACACGTTCTACCACCACCATGGATGTGTCGAGGCCCAAAGCCTTAGGCTCGTCAATGCCTATCTTGCCGATAAGGGCATAGATGGTCATCAGCAGGTTCTGTTGACGGTTGTCGGAACTCTCCGGGTAATATACGCGGTGGATGATGATGAAGCGGAAGTCGCCAGGTATTCCGTTTTTGCGGAGCGAAGGATAGGTACTTCTCAGATCTACCTTCTTGCTTGCCACCAGGTCTTCTACCACTTGTCGCAGATAGAGGCTCACCCTAGGCTCAATGCGGAAACCTATGCGCATGGTTACACTGTAGAGGGTGTCGGGAACCAGGGTCTCGCAACTGTACTCCAGCGTGTCAGGAGTATCTGCAAATTCCAGATTGATAAGCCAGTAATGGTCAGCACGCTTGGGCTGCTTGTTGATGATAGAATAGAGCAGCTTGTCATCCACCGCACCTTCCTTGTCGGCATGGTTCACATAAACCAGATTGGATGCGTACTTGGGGATGCTCTCGTCGGCCTTGATATCGGAGATAATCTGATAATACTCATTCAGCGGTTTGGTGCTGATGTAATGATGGCGGATCTTGATGGCGTGGACCCATACATACATCATCAGGAACAGGATTCCGCCAATAAGCATCGTACACCATCCTCCTGCGAGGAATTTTGACAGGTTGGCGGCAAGGAAAATGCCCTCGATAACGCAATATGCGCCCATAAAGAGCAGGATGAAGATGCGCGCCACACCCTTGGTGCGCAGGTAGAAACCGAGCAGCAGGGTGGTCATCAGCATGGTGATGGTGATGGCGAGACCATAAGCTGCCTCCATGTGCGAGGAGTCGCGGAAGAGCAGGATGATGAGAACCACGCCGATGTACATGGCGAGGTTGATTACCGGGATATAGAGCTGTCCCTTTACATGGGTAGGATGCTTGATTCGCATGCGTGGCCAGAAGTGCAGGTTCATGGCTTCGCTCAATATGGAGAAGGTGCCGCTGATAAGTGCCTGACTGGCAACGATTGCCGCACCCGTGGCCATGATGATGGCAAAAATCAGCATGTTCTGGGGCATGATGGAAAAGAACGGATTCACGGAGGAGGCAGTCTGGATATGGTTCAGCACCCATGCTCCCTGACCCAAATAGTTGAGGATGAGCATGGCCTTTACGAAAAGCCAGCTGATGGTGATGTTCTTTCTGCCGCAGTGACCCAGGTCGGAGTAAAGTGCCTCAGCACCGGTGGTACAGAGGAACACGGCACCCAGAATCAGGAACCACTCTGGAGATTTTGCCAGCAGCATGGCAGCATAGTAGGGGTTGAATGCCTTCAGAATCAATGGGTAAGAGGTGATGCTGAAAGCTCCCGTTACGCCCAGCAGCAGGAACCATATCAGCATGAATACTCCGAACGACTTGCCTATGCTCTCTGTGCCAAAGCGTTGCACAAAGAAGATGATGGTGATGATGCCCAGTGTGATGGGGATGACTGGCAGGTGGGGACTGATGCTTTCGAGTCCTTCGATGGCTGTGGTAACCGTGATGGCAGGGGTGATGATTCCATCTGCCAGCAGGGTGCTGGCACCGATGATGGCCAGTAAGTAAATCCATTTTCTCTTCATCTTGCGCAACAGGGCGTAGAGGGCGAGAATGCCTCCTTCGCCATTGTTATCGGCACGCAGCGCCACACATACGTATTTGATGGTGGTCTGCAGGGTGAGTGTCCAGATGATGCACGACAATGCGCCCAGGATGGTGTTCTCGTGGATGGCTTCACCCGTGTGCAGGATGGCCTTCATCACGTAGAGTGGGGATGTACCTATATCTCCAAACACAATGCCCAGAGTGATGAGCAATCCCAGGAAGCCTACTCGATGATGGCAGGCTACTGAACTTTCCGAATTTTCTCTCATATAACTTCTCTTATTAAATTAAAATATTATCCTTTTTTAATTAAGGAATTATCCCTTTAAATTAAAGTATTATCCTTATTGAGCCCACTTTAAAAAGTAAGGCCTGTTTAAAATGTTTATATTTCATGATAATAATCTTCGATTTATGCTGTTATCTGGAATATTTTTCGTATCTTTACACCATCAATCAAACAGAATGACTATGTTTAAAAAGACAGATCCGAATCCTCAGTTAGATATATTCACGG
>OBKV01000949.1_pt1 | contig 20159 bp, 8 predicted proteins | sample 1517301 | NCBI WGS metagenome assembly OBKV01 (sample SAMN04571685, study PRJEB22368) | human gut metagenome | biome: human gut; material: stool | host: Homo sapiens | place: Luxembourg | collected 2012-06-29 | reverse complement strand
GAATTCAGATGTCTGCTTCTTCCCGCCACAGGAAGTGACTAATGCGGCAGCCACCAGTAGATAAGCTATGTTTTGTAGCTTTCTTTTCATTTTCACGTTTGATATTATAAATAAGTACTTTTACAAAATAATCTTAGATGGTTAGGAGGCACGGATTACACGGATTTCACGGTTTTTAGAGTGATGAATATATAGAACAACAGCGTTAATCCGTGTAATCCGTGCCTAAATTTATGATATAAACTTATATGCCTCGTTAATTTGCTTTAAGGAAAAGAGGGAGGTGTCACTTTAGTTCCCCACTTCACGTCAGGCTTGGACGAGGTAGTGTATTCTATCGTAGCCCCATTATTCAGTTGATCCCAATCGATCCATGTACTGTCATACGGTTTACCGTTTAGCTTCATGGACTTGATATAAATATTCTTTTCCGAACCGCCTTTTATCACCATATCCCCTTTCTTCAAATGAACTTTCACGGATGAGAATATCGGAGTGTTCACCGTAAAGCCTCCCACTCCCGGTATTTCGGGATAAAGACCGATACAAGCGAACACATACCAGGCGCCCATCGTCCCTAAATCATCATTGCCCGGCAGACCATCAATTTTACTTGAATACTGTTCATTCAATACACGGTTAATAATCTCCTGTGCTTTATAGGGAGTTCCGACCCAGTTGTATATCCAGGGAATGTGAAAGCTCGGTTCATTGCCGGAAGCGAACCAGGCATCATTATAGCCGGCATCCAGACGAGTAAAGAATTCATCCAGGCGTTTTTCTGCCGCTGCTTTGCCTCCAATGATTTCTATCAGACCGGCAATGTCGTATGGCACCATCCAGAAATAATTCTTATAGGTCGATTCACGGAAATCTTCTGTCAGTGGCTTCCACGAACCATCCGGATTGCGTGATTGCAACCATCCGGTTTCCGGGTTATACAGATTCTTCCATGAACGTGCAAAATGGAAATAACGCCAGCTTGCAAACTCATCTCCTACGGCATGTAAGGCAAATTGTGCGATTGCAAAATCAGCGGAAGTATATTCTAGTTGTATAGAAGCGTTGTAATATCCTTTATCCAAATACTGTTTCAGTCCCGGACGAGCCTCAACCTCCTGTGACATTGCTCCCGGTTCTTCCGCTCCTTTTCTCATGGTTTTGAAAATCGGTTTCGGGTCATAATTGCGGGCACCAAAAGCGTAAGCATTGGATATCAGGATAGGAGTCGGATCTCCTTGCATCACGCCGGTCTCTATATTAGCCATCACCCAACGCGGGAAAGCACCACCTGCTTCTTCGGCAAACAATTGGTGAGAAATAACAATATCAGAGACTACTTCAGGATCAAGGATTGATAATAGTTGAATCTGTGTACGATAGGTATCCCAGTTGCTAAAAGAAGTATAGTGCTTGGAACGTGATTTATGCACTTTGAAATCAGCTCCCATGTATTCCCCATTCACATCACTACATACGTTCGGGTGAATGAATGAACGATACAGATGGGTATAAAATTGAGTGGTACGATCCAGATTGGTTCCTTCTACTTCAATCTTACCCAAATAATGATTCCATTTGGATTCTGCCTGATTCTGAATCTGCAGGAAATCCCATCCGGTATTCTCCGCTTTCAGATTCTCGCGTGCATTTTCTACTGATACATAAGAAACCCCAATCTTATATTGGATATTTTTCTTCTTATTTACATCAAAAGTAAAATAGACTCCGGAGTATTCTCCTTCAGCAAAAGTTGTGTTCGGTTTCAGTTCATCTCTTTTCCATGTTCCCGATTCCAACGCATCCGTATCAAACTCTGCTACAAAATAGACTTTATACGGTGTACGGAGTCCACAGAAATTACCACCTTCTGCATATCCTTCACACTTATTCGGTGCAGTAATAACGATGGCGGCCTGCTCTATCGGAGTAGCAGAAATACCTCCACCGATAATTACCGTACCATATTGCTGATCGGCCGGATATTCATAACTCGCCATACCAGTTCTTTCGGTCACAGTCAGTTTAGCTTTGATGTCTTCCTGCACCATTGCCTCATAATAACCTGCATGTCCTTTTTCTTCAGAGATATTGATACGATAGTTGAGAATATTGTCCGGAGACATCTTCAGTTTGCCTTTTACCGGAAAAGTAGGGAAGTTGCCCATGTGTTCGCAACCGCCGCCACTCAATTGGTTGATGACGAATCCGGAACGTTTGGAAAAGTAAGAGGGGGTAAACTGCACCATTCCATAAGGGTAGGTGGCTCCGGGATAAAGATATCCCGAAGTCAGACCCACACCTTTCGTTCCTATCAGGGTATTTACCTGACGGGAATAATTACTCCCGGCGCTCTGCGCCGAGAGACTCCCCCACCCTCCAATCAAAACCAATAATAAACCTGTTAAAACTTTATTTTTCATACTGTATTCTCGTTACACTTTTTAGTTTCTTATTCTTTCGACAAAGAGAAAGGAGCGGCATACTTCGACGTACATCGTTCTTTATTCGGCTGACTCCCCATTTCGAAGCGGATGATTCCTCCGTCTGCTATATCGTCGTATCTGATAAAATTCTTATCCAACACACGTCCATTTAAGGTAGCAGACTGGATATAGAGATTCTCTTTACTATTGTTGTTCGCTTCAATCACGAATTTATTGCCGTTTTCCATCGTTATAGTAGCTTTCTTAAATAACGGACTGCCAATTACATACTCATCCGTACCCGGACAAACGGCATAAATGCCTAATGAGCTCAAGATATACCATGATGACATACCGCCTTGGTCTTCGTCTCCCGGATATCCTCTTTCTGTGGAATTATACAATCTTTCAACGATCTGGCGTACCCAATACTGGGTTTTCCACGGTTGACCGGCATAGCTATACAGATAAGGCATGTGCTGAATCGGCTGATTGCCGTGTGCATATTGTCCCATACCTGCCAGTTCCATTTCTTTCATTTCATGGATCACTCCTCCGTAAGTTCCCGGTTTAATAGTGCTGGGAAGGGCGAATACCGAATCCATTTTGGTCGTAAATCTTTGGTCGCTTCCGAACAAGTCTATTAATCCTTCTACATCATGGAATACGGACCAGGTATAATGCCAAGCATTACCTTCGCAGAAAGGTCCACCCCACTCCAACGGGTCAAACGGTTCCTGCCATTTACCATCAACGCCTTTTCCACGCATAAAACCGATAGACGGATCGAATACGTTTTTATAATTATACATCTGACGGGCAAAGACTTCCTGATAATGTTTGTTTCCAGTCATCTTAGCCAGTTGGTAGCCACAGAAATCATCGTATGCATATTCCATTGTCTGTGCACTCGATCCCATTGATTCCGGATAAGGAACATATCCCAGTTCAAAATATTCTTTCCAGAAACCGCGTCCGTTGGCGCCTCCCCAAGGACCTTTATTCATGGCTTCGTGTGCGTATGCTTTCAAAGCTTTCTCCGGATCAAAAGTCCGAATCCCTTTTGCCCACGCATCTGCTAGTAATGAAATGGAATGATTACCCAACATTCCTCCTGTTTCTCCGGGAGCTGACCAGGAAGGTAACCATCCGCATTGTTCTTGTGCGGCAAGCAAGGCATTCATGTAACGTCCCTGCATAGTAGGATGCAGAATATTAGTTAATGGAAATTGAGAACGGAAAGTGTCCCAGAATCCATTATCAGTATACATATATCCGTCATATACTTTACCGTCATAAGGACTATAGTAATAAGGTTCTCCGTTTGCTTTACGTTCATAGAATTTGCGTGAAAAGAGATTGGCACGGAAAAGGCAGGAGTAGAAAGTTTTCATTTGTTCGTCTGTTCCACCTTCTACCTGGATTCGGTTCAATAATTCATTCCACGTTTTATGTCCACGTATTTTGGTGGTTTCCAAATTCTTATCTTTACCCAGTTCGTCGTTCAGTGTAATCACAGCCTGCTCTGCGCTGATATAGGAAGAAGCAGCCTTTGCCTGTACTTTCGATCCTTTCTTAAATTTGATATAAGCACCATAGCCTTTGCCTTCTCCTTCCAACTTTTTAGGGAAAATCTCATCTTTCTGATTTTCCCACATACCGTAATCCTCAAATACTTTATCGAACTGCACTACAAAGTAACTACGGAATGTCTTAGAGTTATTTACAAAACGTTGGTTATTCACCCAACCGGAAATTTGTCTCTTAGCCGGATCAATCTTGATTTCACTCATATCTGTATATCCGTCAATTACCAGATAGGCGTCTTCAGTAGAGGGATAAGAAAAGCGTAAATGTACACCACGAGTAGTTGGAGCCATCTCGGTTGTAATTCCATTATCCAGCATCACTTTATAATAATGTGGCTTGGCAATTTCATTATCATGGCTGAACTTCGTTGCCCGCATCTCCTGATTTACAACTAATTTCCCCACCATCGGCATAAAAGAATACACTGCATAATCACTCATCCACGGACTGCATTGATGGGATTGGCAGAATCCTCTGATATTATCTACTGCATATTGATATTTCCAGCCTTCTCCATTTTTCCCTGTTTGGGCAGACCACGTATGCATGGCATAAGGCATACCGGTAGTAGGGTATGTATTTCCATAACTTAATCCGAAATGAGAGTCGGTACCTTGCAGTGTATTGACATATTGCACCAAGTTTTTCATTTGGGCATATATACCTGTTGAGAAAAAAGAGAAGATCACTAAACAAATGAGTTTGTTCATGGTTATTTTTTTATGTGTTACATCTATTTCACTTGACAAATCGAAACTACTATATCTATTTATTACCATAAGTAATACCCTGCCAGTCATCTGTGCGGAAAGGAGATGCCGGAAGGTTAACACCATTATATAAATTACAGATTGGATTATCCGCCCAAGCATAACGCACCGCTATTGGGAAAGCAACTTCAGGAGATGAGACGATGATGGAATTACCATCAATCACAGCATCAGCCCAGTGAAACTTATGATCAACACCAGAGATAGTAAATCCTTTTACTCAAGTGGATCGTCGTTATCGTACAACGATTCCCAATTAAATACACGGTAGAAATAAGGACGATAGAAGTCAGCACTACCCGGTGCATTGAAATTATCCCAAAAGTTGGAACAGTCTGTATTGGTAGAGATCACCAATTCACCGGTACGTGATAAAGCCGGATGAATATTTACCATATAAACATGTTGATAACGTTGTTCGCCAATCTTATCAAGAAATTCGGGCAATGTAAAGAGAGTCTTTTGGTCGACAAACGGCCCATAAGGGTGCTTACTACGGAACATCAGCACGTCTCTCCCGAACCACATGGATTGTCCGATCATGTAGTAGGTATCACCTTTTTTAAATACCCAAGGCATAGAACATGCACTTTCCAAAGGGATTATTGTAGAGTTTTCAGCATCTTGGATTGAGGGGTACTGCGTTGTCCACGAGAAATTTCCTTGCGGGTCGGCCACATAATATTCCCACTGGCTGCCAAGGTCGCGTGTAGCGGTACGTGCCACAGCCACCTTATAATTGGAAGTTGTGTAAAGATAGATATGTCCGTCTTCGTCTTCCCACATAGTGTCGCCATAACCTAAAGTGTGGTCGTTAAAATCATCATTACGACTGATAAGTTTCATATAAGTATCATCACCCGGCTTTCCTTCCAAGCTATAAGTAGCCAAGCAAGTACCAAAGCGACGCATCAAGTTGTTCGGATCGGTATTATCAACGGCTCCCCACAACATTTGCATCTGATTGTTATATATCGTAGCATCTCCTGCCCAATAAAGATAATCCTGATCGATTTCTCCAGCTTGTATTTTTTCATCCGATAGTGTAGCTTTCGGATGACGAATGTGAGTACGTACCTGATAGTATCTATCCGCATTAGGATCGTTGGTTTGTACGTAATCAGCTAACCAAACAAGATTTTCATCCTTCTCACCAGGTGTTTGCACCATAATACTGTTACGCGGGAAACTACAATTACCTCGTGAACGATTTTCATTGATTACGCCATAGAAGCTATCATTGAACGACCAAAATATATTCCCGTCAGGCAAACCAGTGGTGAACACACCGTCTCCTCCATTCCAGCCCAACGACCGAGTGAAAAGGGCATTGTATTTCAAGTCTTTGTAGACGAAGACTTTCCAATATTGTCCTGATCGATTTGGCATTAGTTCGAGATTCCATTCGGAATCAATTTGAGGCATCTTCACTTCTGAATTGCCGTAATAAGGTTCTTGCTGGTCACCACATGCTCCTCCGGCGAGGAGTGCGATACTTAGGATAAGATGAATTGGTTTCATGTTTAATAAGATATTTAAGATTATTTAATTTGTTTCTGCACCTGTAAAGCCGATAATACAAGCCATAAAGGTTGACAAAAAGATGCGTCTCATAATGTTATACTATTAGAGTTTAGGATAAAGACGATTCAGGAATGAAAAACCACTAATTCGGATAATTCTTTCTTTAGATGTATTTGATTTACTATCATTGCTCGAATAATACAATAACCTTTTCACTGAATAATAATACGTGAAAAAAAAGTATTGTGTTTAGTGGTGTATATCTTGTCAATCGTCTTAATACAAATTCAAGTCGTGAATTAGTCTCGGCTTATTGGCTTTAAATTGTTTAATTTTAATTTTATAAGTTTTACTATGAAATTGCACATGAAATCATTAACGCTACTCCTATTTTTAGGAACAGTTGCGTCCTGTAATGACAGTTTCCTCGATCAAACCCAAACTTCGGATTTAAATCGTGAGACCGTTTTTGCAGATAGTACGTATACCGCCAACTTCCTGACCGGAATTTATACCGATATCGGGTTTGATATCAACTACAACCGATGGACATACCTTTTGGCTAATGGTGGTGGGCTGCAAAGCGCTTGTGACGAAGCTGAATTTTATCCTTCGTCAACCATCTGGACAAACATGATGTTTGCTACCGGTACGGTTAATCCGGTTACGGTGAGTGATGATGCATGGTCGAAATGCTACACTAACATTCGCCGATGTAACGTATTCCTTGCCAACATCGACCGATCACCGATGGTACAGAGCCGGAAAGCTCAATACATATCCGAAGCACTTTTCTTGCGTGCCTGGTACTACTTCATTCTGATGAAACACTACGGTGGTGTACCTATTATCGGTAATAACGTGTATGATGCTACTTCGACAATGAAAACCTCGCGCAACACATGGGCGGAATGTGTAGAGTATGTGTCCCATCAATGTGACTCTATCGTCCAACTCAATGTACTTCCCGTGCGACGAACAGGTCAAGAAAACGGTCGCGCCTCATCGGCAGCGGCATTGGGTCTTAAAGCCCGTGTCTGCCTCTATGCAGCTAGTCCATTATTCAATGGAAGTGATTTCGCTCCTACTGATACCAAAGAATTAGTAGGCTATCCCTCTTATGATAAAGAACGTTGGAAAACGGCAATGGATGCTGCCCGCGCAGTAATCAACCTAGGAACCTATAATCTCTTTATTAGAAGTAAAGATTTGAACGGCAAAGCCGAACCAGGTTTCGGATTCTACGTCGTATTCCAAGCCGGTGATACACGAAATGCCAATTTAACCGATGATGATGGTAAAAACAATAACGGAGCCTTTGCCGGCAATATCCTCGACCGTAAGTATCAACGTGAGTCCGGACATGAAGCTGCTTACTATCCACCTAGTGGAAGTCACTCCGGAACACGCCACGGCGGGTACATATACAAAGAATTGGCAGATGCCTTCCCTATGATTGACGGTAAACCCATTAACAACAGCCAATACACATTCGATCCTCTGAATCCCGCTCAAAATCGTGATCCACGTTTCAACAACACCGTGATTTATGATGGTGCTTTGGTCCCTGCTGACGATACTTACAGTGCTACCACAGTTGTTAACACATGGATTGGCGTAGGGCAAACAAGCGATGCCGTATACCAAGGCACTGCCACCGGTTTCTATGTACGCAAGGGATGTGATCGCTTATGTAAAGGTAGTACATGGAACCCAAGCCGTCACAACGATCCACTGATACGTTACGCCGACATTTTACTGATGTATGCTGAAGCAGCCAATGAATATCATGGGCCCGATTTCGAAGAAACACTAGGCGGACAACAACTTGGTTGCTATCCCATATTAAAACTCATTCGCAAGCGTGCCGGCATCGAGCCCGGTGCAGATGGTATGTATGGACTTAAAAAGAATATGACACAAAAACAGATGCGCCAAGCCATTCAGGAAGAACGCCGCCTTGAATTTGCTTTTGAAGGACATCGCTTCTTTGATGTACGCCGCTGGATGATTGCTCCGCAAACCGAAAGCAAAACCATGCATGGCATTGAAATCACTCGCGCCACTGACGGAACAAAGACTTGGAAAGAATTTGATGTACGCACGCATGTATGGCGTCCGGCTATGTACTTCTTCCCAATTCCTTACAATGAAACGGTGAAGTCGAAAGATTTGCTACAGAATCCCTACTATAATTAATAAAATACCCTAAATATGAAACATAGCATACATTTGGCGGCAATAGCCTTGCTGACTACTCTGCTTGTGACATCGTGTGATACGTTCTCTGCTCCTGCTGATCCTGACAAAAACACGGAGCAGGTCAAAGACATATCAGGCACGTGGCAACTCACCACAGTGAGCCGCAACAGTAATGATATTACCGAAACCATGGACTTCAGCCAGTTCCAAATTGACCTGAAGAAAGATGGTAAGTACACAATTGAAAACTATCTGCCTTTTGTGGTACGCCACAATGGCACGTGGAAAGTTGACGATATCTATTATCCTTTTCGCCTCTATTTCACAGAGGATGGAGCCACGGAGCAGGCCAGTACCGATATCCTATTCCCCATTACCAATGGCGAACGTAACATCGTGATTACTCATAGCCCCGGGTGTGGTTCGAATACCTACACCTATGTATTCAAGAAAATATCAGAAAACTAAAAATCATAACGCTTTATGAAAAAGAAATTAATCAGCTTGCTTCAACGCAAACGGCACATCGTAGCGTTATCAACTATACTTATGACTTTCATCGTTATGAGTTGCCTCTTTATCGATTCTGTCGATATAACCCAAATGATAGATGGAAAAGCCGTAAACTATGCAAAGGCCGGAACGACTGCTACTTTCAAAATGCATGGACACATTAAGGTTCAAGGAGACCCACGCAATGACAAACGACTTGTTTTCGGTTTTTTGGCTCCTAAGAGTTGGAATCTGGCACAAAATGCCAGGGTTTCGTACACAGAAGATACATTTGATCCGAATATAGGTGAGCAAAACATGACGCTTATCCCATTGACCGAACAACCTAGCAACAAACCAGGATTGTCGTGGTCGGCTGCTCTCATGCAGGAATACGGTGTCGGTACCAATATTCTGGAAGATATGGAATGGGCAGCCTATTGGACAAGACCCTATAACGGTGTCGCAGATGAAATTCATTTTACAATCTATGTCCGTGTACCGGTAGGAAACAAAAATCTGCGTTTCAAACCATCATTCTTTATTAACAGTACTGACGATAACTTCAGTACAAGTGCAGATGCAAAGAAATGTGAGGAAGCCGGATGTTTTGAGGTAGTAGAAGGTGAAGGACTTGTCACTGACTTCTGTAGCGAACACTTCAACAAAACCACTCCATTAACAGCATTGCAAAACGACTTTGTAACCTTTAGCTTCATAGGAGGCATGGACGACAAAAATGCACTTGTCAAGGCCGATAAGATCTATTTTGAAGGAACGGCGGTAGCTAGCGACGGACACCGTTATACCGTAAATGAGAAGAGTGACAAGACCCTGATGAAACGAGAGAATCAGTATACCAAAACATACAATATCACATTCTGGCCGGAAGGGTTCTTCAATGTACCTGAAGGAACAGAGCTTGTAAGTATTGAATATGCCTTCACTAATGCCGATGGATCTATCTCCGTTACACAGTCTGATGATGACTTCGTAATGTTAAATATACCTCTTCCTCCGCAGAAGGAACCATTCATATATACGTTCTATTGCGAGTGATAACCTTATATTCTACTGATAATGAAACAGAATATGTATAAAATGATAACGACGGGACTACTATGTATAGCTGCCGTCGCACTAAAGGCACAAGATGCACCGATAGATAGTGTGGATCACACTAAAAGTAATACCCTAGGAGCATCTTCAACGGTTTATACCAACGACTTGATAAAATATCAGTCAGCCACCATCCTTACCGGATTGCAAGGACGATTGAAAGGTCTTAATGTATCACCTTTCCGTGGCATGCAACTGTTACGGACTGATGCCAATACTAAATCCGATATAGTGGGAGCTATTCCTAATGTAGGTGGAGGTATCTACGGAGATAATTCGGAGTTTCTCATTTCAGCACGCGGACAATCGCCTGTAGCTATTGTCGATGGTGTAGAACGTGACCTGTATTCCATAGATCCCGAAGCCATTGAATCAGTTACCATTCAAAAGGATGCCCTTTCCAATATGTTTTTAGGAATGCGCAGTTCACGTGGTGCATTGATTATTACTACCAAAAATCCTGATGCAAAAGGTGGTTTCCATCTCTCACTCACCGGAAAGTTTGGTATATCCAGTGCATTGAAATCTGGCCCAAATCCACTTTCGGCTTATCAATATGCTTATTTGCTCAACGAAGCATTGCTCAATGATGGCAAATCACCACTCTATACGTATGATGATTTCGAAGCCTATCGTAATGGAACTTCCCCTTATCTGCATCCCGACGTAAATTGGAAAGATGCTATTATGAACAATTCTACTACGTCGCAAGCCTATAACCTGAATGTAACAGGTGGCGGACGGGTGGCTCAATACTTTGTAAGTTTGGGATATTACAGCGAAAACGGATTGTTCAAGACGAGCGATGCTAATAGCTACAACACCAATTTCAAGTACAACCGGTATCTCATCACATCGAAGGTAAACATCAACGTGACAGATGAATTTAAGGTAAGCATGTCTTTAATGGGACGTATAGAAGAAGGAAACCAACCTGGAGGTATTTCGGGGACAGGATACAGCGACCTTTTGAGCAACGTATGGCAAACTCCCAACAATGCTTATCCCGTCTTAAATCCCAACGGTACGTATGGTGGTAACGCTTCGTATACCCAAAACCTCTATGCACAGACCACTGGTTCGGGATATATCTCAAGCAATACCCGCGACGTCGTAGGAACCATTAATTTGAAATATGACTTCGATAAATTGGTGAGAGGACTTTCTGTTGGTGCAACGGGAAACATCTCATCGCAAGTGCGCAATGCTATCGTTCGTACCAAACAGGCACAAGTATTTCAATACAGCATAACCCAACAAGGCAACGAGGCTTATGACAAGTATGGAGATGTAAGTTCACAAACCAACAGTTACCGTTCAGTATCGACGTACCAATATATGTATGGCAAAATGTATGTAGACTGGGAACGCCAATTCGGTATGCATGGTGTAAAAGCTTCACTTTGGGGCGATACACGTACCATACTCAACAACTACGACCTGCCTATGATTCCGTCGAACATCGGACAGAAAGTTGAATACAATTACGATAACAAATACTTCGCACAAGCAGCCGTAACGGAAAGTTATTACAACCGCTATGACAATGGACGTCGCTGGGGAACATTCTGGGCAGTAGGTCTGGGTTGGGATATCAGCAAAGAGAAGTTTATGGAAGCATCAAAGATAGACCAACTCAAGTTACGTGCCACATACGGTCATACAGGAAACGGAATCGACAATGCCGGATACTTCAGCTACTTAAAGAGATACAATGAAGATGGCGGATTCTGGTATAGCAACGGGACATCCATGAGCAACGGAGGTTCGGTATCGGAAATATCCCCATTGGCAAATACCCTCCTGACATGGGAAAAAGGAAGGAAAGTCAATGTAGGTTTAGATTTAACCTTATTAAAGAACCGATTGACTCTCTCGGCCGACTATTACAATGACTACTACTACGATATTTTGCAATCACGTGGTAAAAGCATCCAATTGCTAGGTATTGCTTATCCGGCAGAAAATATCGGAAAAACACGTTACTACGGATTGGAAACACAACTTAGCTGGCAAGACCACATTGGTAAAGTGAACTATTATGTATTAGCTAACTGGAGTATGGAACAGAACAAACGGTTGTTCATGGACGAGCAATATGTACCTTACGACTATCTGAAAATGACAGGTCAACCCACCGGTGCCATCTACGGATTAGTAGCTACCGGATTCCTCACAGCTAAAGATATAGCCGATGGTTATCCCGTAATGAACGGCTTCAACAATATTCAAGCCGGTGACGTGAAATACAAAGACATGAACGGTGACGGCGAAATCAACGAATTCGACCGTACTGTGATTGGTGGCGACAAACCGACTTGCTATTTTGGTATTGATTTAGGCTTTGAATGGAAAGGGTTGGAAGTTACAGCATTTATCCAAGGTGCTTACAACCGCGACTTATATAATAGCGACCGCACGTTACTCGAAGGATTCCAAGTGATCGGACAAAGCTACGGACAAGCTTACACCAATTTGCTAAATCGTTGGACACCCGAAACAGCTGAAACAGCTACGTATCCGAGACTGACTGCCGGAGGCAATATGTACAACTACGGAAACAACTGGAACTCTTCACTCTTTGTACAGAACGGAAACTATATTCGTCTCAAGAATGCCACCGTATCGTACAAACTACCCGAAAACTTCTGCCGTAATTACTTAGGCGGACTGCGCGTGAAGATATTTGTACAGGGACAAAATTTACTCACATGGTCACGTACCCGCTTGCAAGACCCTGAAGTTACCTTCACCAGCTATCCGTTACAGCGCACCATTACGACTGGAATCAATCTTAACTTCTAATAAAAATGATGGATATGAAACAAAATAAATATGGCACATGGGCAGTAGGAGCATTTATGCTGTTATTGAGTGCTGCCGCATGTACAGACAGTTATGAGAGTACGCCTGTAGATATGTTTACAGAAGATTATCTCTTCTCGAAGACCGACTCCAACGGAACTGTAGTACGTAAATACCTCAACCGCATCTACTATTACATGCGTAATGGACACAACGGCGTAAATGGTGACTACCTGGATGCCGCTTCCGACGATGCGCTCTCTGTTATTTCGTCCGAGTCCGATGTATACAAACTGGCCATCGGACGTTACAGTGCCTCCAATCTTATTAACTCGGATATGATTTGGAGCGACCCTTATTTGGTGATTCGTCGCGTGAACATTCTGTTGAGTGGCATTGACGTAGTACCTTTCAACACTACTTACACTGATGCACTCGGTAATACACGCAGGCTCAATGATTCTATGAAAGCCGAAGCCCGGTTCCTGCGCGCTTACTTCTATTTTGAATTGGTGAAGCGCTACGGTGGAGTGCCCATTATCGGTGATAAAGTGTACGAATTGAACGAAAACATCGAATTGCCACGTAGCACGTTCGAGCAATGTATCAAGTATATTGTAAGTGAGCTTGACGATATCAAAGATGACCTTCGTTCGCTGCCACTACCTGATGCCGCTGCGAGCGCACACGTAGTAAACACACAGGCAGCCCAGGCACTGAAGATTCGTGTATTGCTCTATGCAGCAAGTCCGTTATTCAACGAAAAGCCCATTGAATCTGGTAATGAGTTGATAGGATATGCCTCTTATGATCGCGAACGTTGGAAAATAGCAGCCGATGCCGCCCGCAACTTTATTAACACGTACGGAACAGGTGACGGAGCTATCATGGGACTTGACGATAATTTCAAGAATGTATTTACCAATTGGTATTCAAACGAACATAAAGAGGTTATCTTCTTCCGTGAAAACGCGATGGATAAGACAGTGGAAACAGCTAACGGCCCATTGGGACTTAGCGGTGCCAAACAAGGAAACGGCCGCACCAATCCCACGCAGAATTTAGTTGATGCATTCCTTATGAAAGACGGTCACTTCATCAAGGAAGGTAAATATGAATACAATGAACAGCTTCCTTACGCACAACGTGATCCACGTTTGGAATATACCATTATACACAATGGTTCGTCATGGGTGAACTCTACGATGGAAACATGGCAGGGTGGAGCCAATAATCCTCTTGGTTCGTCGTACTCGCTTACGAGTTATTACATGCGCAAGTTTATGGGTGATTTCGAAGCAGCCAACGAATATCAAGACACACAACACAACTGGGTGATGTTCCGTTACGCCGAAATACTTCTGAATTTTGCCGAAGCCGAAAACGAATATTTGCCTACTCCTTCGCAAGCCGTATATGATGCAATCATCGCCCTGCGCCGACGTGCAGGTATCGAACCTGGTGAAAAGAATTTATATGGACTAACAACCGATGGGCTGACACACAATTTGACGCAAGCCGAAATGCGCAAAGTGATTCAGAATGAACGCCGCATTGAATTGGCTTTTGAAGAACATCGCTATTGGGACATTCGTCGTTGGCGACTTGCCGAACAGGTCTATGCACAGCCTATTCAAGGAATGTACATCACTAAATCACAGACTTCCACGACCTATGTTCCGCAAGCTGTACTCAATGTACAATGGGACAATAAACGTTATTTCTATCCGATTCCTTACTCGGAAGTAATAAAAAATAAGAATATGGTTCAAAACCCTAATTGGTAATATCTTATGAAAAGAGTAATTATAACATTCTTGTGCCTCCTCTGCATTGTACAGGCATACTCCCAATCGTTTACGATAAGCGGTACCATTATTGATAGGGAAAGCAACGAACCGCTTATCGGAGCTGGTATTCTGGTAAAGGGAGCCGGAAGGGGTACCATCACCAATATAGATGGAAAATATTCGCTGGAAGTGAAACGCGGCGAAACATTGGTATTTTCGTTTGTAGGTTATCAAAATCAGGAAGTCGCAATAACGAATCAGCGCACACTGAATATCGCATTAAGGGTTTCCGAAGCCAACAACCTGAACGAAGTTGTTATCACAGGTCGCGGTAGCGCGAAACGTATCACTCTGACCGGTGCCGTAAGCGGTATTCAAGCCAACGAATTGCGTAGAGTTCCTACAAGTAGCTTACAGAATACATTATCGGGTAAACTGCCCGGCTTCTTCAGTCAGCAACGTTCCGGTCAGCCGGGAAAAGATGCTTCCGACTTCTTTATCCGTGGTGTCAGCTCCTTGAATGAAGACGGTAACAAACCGCTTATTATGGTTGATGATGTGGAATACAGTTACGAACAGCTGTCGCAAATCAATGTCAATGAGATTGAAAGCATATCTATATTGAAAGATGCATCAACGACTGCTATTTATGGTATCAAGGGTGCTAACGGTGTGTTGGTAGTCAAGACACGTCGCGGTGAAGAAGGAAAACCAGTGATCCATGTGCGTGCAGAAGCCGGCGGTCAGATACCTGTCCGTAAACCCAACTTCTTAGACTCATACAACACCGCCCTGTTAGTCAACGAGGCACGTACTAACGATGGTTTGACTAAAATGTTTACACAACATGATTTGGAACTGTTTAAAGACGGTTCCGACCCATACGGACATCCTAATGTAAACTGGTACGACGAAGTGTTCAAAGAATCGGCTATGCAGTCAAACATCAATGTCGACGTATCGGGTGGTACCAAACGTTTGAAATACTTTGTTTCCGGCGGTTATTTCTCACAAGGTGGTTTGGTTCGTAACTTTGCTAAAGCAGATGACGATGTGAATACCGGCTATTTTTACCGTCGTTTTGACTACCGTACCAACTTGGACTTTACTGTTACTGATAATCTGACTATGCGTCTGGACTTCAGTTCGCGCTTCATGAACATCAACGAACCGAGTAGTCTCAATGCTACAGGCGAGATTTACAATTTCACCGCCATGCACCCCTATTCGGCACCGGTACTCAATCCGGACGGATCGTATGCTTATCTTTCAGATGTGGACGGTTACGGACCTACACTGAATGCACGTTTGGCTAACGAAGGTTACACGCGTACACGCCGTAACGATAACAACATTCTCTACGGTGTGAACTGGAAGATGGATTGGCTCACCAAAGGATTGTCAGCCAATGCTCGTATTGCTTACTCTACCATTGACGAAGTCTTCCGCAAAGTAAACCGTGGAAAAGATGCGTACCCTACCTACCACTACGATCCTACTACGGATCAGTATAACATCAACCCCAACCGTAAATATGCTTATTCACAGTATGCTCTGACGGCCGGAACCAACCAGGCTGTGAAAAATCTGGATGTTCAGGCCTCCATCAACTATGCACGCGTATTCAATGGAATACATGACGTTAGTGCCACGTTGCTGTATAGCCGCCAAAGCCGTACCGTAGAAAAAAATCCAGACGATACAGGAGAAAAGATTCCCGAAAACTTTCAGGGCCTTACCGCTACCGTAGGTTACAAATATAAAGATAAATATCTGGTCGACTTCAATGTTGCATACAACGGTACCGACCGTTTTGCCGAAGGACACCGCTACGGAATATTCCCTGCTATTGGTGTGGGTTGGCGTATCTCCGAAGAATCGTTCTTCAAGGATAACATTTCTTTCATCCAACTATTGAAAATCAGAGCTTCGTATGGTATTGTAGGTTCGGACGTAGCTATGGGTAACCGCTACCTTTACAACCAGATATATACAGCAACTGATAATGCTTATAATTTCGGACAAAGCGATGTCACTTCCACTGCTATTACGGAAGGTGACCTTGGTAATAGCAGTGTGACATGGGAAGAAGCTAAGAAGTTTGACATAGGTCTCGACTTCAATGCATTCGACCGCTTCTCATTTACTTTCGACTGGTTCTATGACAAACGATACAATCAGCTTGTGAAACGCAATGACATACCGCAAATCTTAGGTGTGGGTACTTCACCTATCAACGTAGCACGCACCAGCAATATGGGTTTTGACGGACAAATTGGTTATCAAGACCGTTTCGGTGAGTTCAACTTCAATACCAACTTCGTATTCTCGTATGCTAAGAATAAGGTAGAATTTAATGCCGAAGCACAACAAAGATACGATTGGTTGTCGGCAACAGGTCGTCCTATCGGTCAACCATTCGGTTACACTTGGATAGGTTATTATACACCTGAAGAAGTGGACTTGATTCATGCAGGAGCCGCAAATGCACCGGCTGTGCCCAATACCGACGTGCCTATACAAGCTGGCGACTTGAAATACAAAGATTTGAACGGAGACGGTATTATCAACGACTTCGATAAGGGAGCTATCGGTAAGCCAAACTTACCCAACACCACACTGGGATGGACAATCGGTGGTTCGTGGAAAGGATTGTCAGTGAGCGTACTCTTCCAAGGTTCGTTCAACTACAGTTTCTCGGTAAACGGCACAGGTATCGAACCTTTCAAGAGTCAATTCCAACCTCTACACCAGAAACGCTGGACATTGGAACGCTACCTGAACGGTGAAGCCATCGAATTTCCGCGCTTAACAAGCAATCCGTCAACTGTAAACAGCGCAGCAGCGTATATGTCCGACTTTTGGTTAATTGATGCTTGGTACATCCGCTTGAAAACCATCGACGTCTCCTATCAAGTGCCCACAAAAGTGTTGCCTTCATGGCTTACAAACCTCCGTGTCTACCTCAATGCTTACAATATGTTTACATGGACAAGTTTTGATAAGTATCAACAAGACCCGGAAATCAAGTCCAACTCCGCCGGTGATGCATACATGAACCAGCGCGTGTTTAACTTAGGAGTACAACTTACATTTTAATAAACCGATAAATACTCATAATAGTATTGATGTAGAAAGGGGATGCGTCCATGTGATGCATCCCCTTTTTACTTTCTGATAAGAGTATGATATATAGCCAGAAAAGCGACATATAATATCCTATTCAAACGGGTAAACCTTCCAATGCAATCTGGCTAAATCGTTCCTGATAAACTTACATCATAATCTAGTTTCAGTCGTTTTAGTATTGTTCACAAACTCCTTGATAGAAGAAGATAGCAACCAAAAGCGAATTACAATATCCCCTACAGAGAGAGATTTAAGATAAGGAGGAGGAGTACTTTCAATACTTTCAGTCTCTTTGCGTTTGCCGGTGGATCTATATATCCAGTGTGGTGTAGATATATAATCACCATACTGGATATATATATACCTGACACGTAGTCTAAAGAATACAGAGCGGAAGCCTGGCAACGCTGAAATACAGGCTTAGAATCATTGATATGCAGGATGAGAATCATTAACACGTCAGGTGAGTAAAACAGAGCCTCTGTTTAAGTAAAACGAAGCCTGCATTTCACTTAAACAGAGGCTCTATTGAACGAATATAGAGGCTCTAAAAAAGAGACTGAACTCATCTCTCTTTTTTGCTTTCGGTTCGCTTTCAGTCAACAACCTTTTTTACTGATGTTTTTGACTGGAAGCTATTTTTAGTAATCACATTTAGATTATAAGGATGAAGTTTAGTTCCAAACCGTACAAAAAGAAGATGATTAAATAAACGAACTCCTCATTTATTGTATTCTCCTTTACAAATTCACTGTAATGCCTTTAGCTATATCACCAGAAGATTTATAAGTATAACCAGCATGCAATACTTCTACCTTTACCATTCCAAAATCAATTTGATCTTCCCCCTTATCGTCTGTCACCTTTACAATAAGACGATGCCCGTCTACTAACTCTGCTTTAAAAGTTAGCTGTTTATAATCTCCTTTCTGGAATCCCCATCCATCTCCTTTGTCCCAATACAGAGAGCCTTCCGCTTTGCCATCCTCATCCGGGCAAACAACTAAAGTCAATGGGTCGAATGAATTTTCATTCACATTCTGAATTATTTTGCCTACTGGAATAATAGAACCACCTCTTACTTTTAATTTAGCCTGATATTTACCTTTTGTATCTCCTTTAACCAAAGATAAATTTTCCCAAATTCCTTTGGGTAGAGAAGGATTCTTTGCAAATGCAGGAATTATCAACAGGTCTGTCCCCAACATGAAAGCTTGCTCTTCAGCACGCAAACTTTCATCTTTCGGATCGGCAAAGAAAACCGGAGCCATCACAGGCTGTCCATCTTTATGAGCCACATGAAAAGCAGTGTAGAGATAAGGCAGCAAACGGTAACGACGTTCTAATGCCATGCGTGATTCCTTTTCTATATCTTTAGTAAATGCCCACGGTTCCTTGTTATTTGTATCACAGGAAGCATGTCCTCTGGAAAAAGGGAAAAATGCCCCGAAGCCTAACCAGTTTCCCCACAAATCGGGAGTCGTATTCCCAGCAAATCCACCTATATCCGGACCATTGAAAGGCTGACCGGACAACCCCAATGTAATAGACATCGGTACAGAAAGTTTCATCTGTTCATAAGTAGCTTCGTTATCGCCCGTCCACATGGCTGCATAACGCTGTCCGCCAATAATATTGGAGCGGGAAAGAAGAAATGGACGTTTGCCTGGATTAGCAGCCATCATGCCATTATAAGAAGCTTCGACCATCAGACGACCATAAGCGTTATGATACATTAAATGGCTACCAATAGGTAAGTTGCCTCCTCCTAAATGAATATTGTTCTCCGGCATCGTTCCCCCAGGACCATCAAATACAGACGGTTCATTCATATCATTCCAAATGCCATCTATTCCATTAGCCATAAAGTCTTTATAAAGTCCGGACCACCAAGTGCGCGTCTCCGGACGGGTAAAGTCAGGAAATGCGCAAGCACCCGGCCATACTTTCCCGTGAAACTCATTACGATAGATATCACAAACAAAAGCATTTTGCTCTTTTCCGGTTTTATACACAAAATAGTTATCATCCACTTTTACGCCTGGATCTATCATATACACGGAATGGAATCCATTATCATGCAGATACTTATTCATGCGCTTCGGATCGGGAAAATCCCTGTCATTGATTGTGAATACACGGAATTCATCCATATAGTTGATATCAAACCATATTACATCGCACGGTATCTTCTTTTCACGAAAAGTATTGGCAACTTCTTTCACTCTAGCTTCCGGCACGTAAGAAAAACGAGACTGATGATAACCGATTGCCCATCTGGGAGGCATACTTATAGTACCGGTCAATTCAGC
>OBKV01000938.1_pt1 | contig 20356 bp, 19 predicted proteins | sample 1517301 | NCBI WGS metagenome assembly OBKV01 (sample SAMN04571685, study PRJEB22368) | human gut metagenome | biome: human gut; material: stool | host: Homo sapiens | place: Luxembourg | collected 2012-06-29 | reverse complement strand
TTACCATTATAAATTACATTTTTTAATAAATACTGGCTAACTCTATCATTAACTCTATAACTATTACAAAATTTATACTCCTGCAATATAAGATCTTTTGTCCATGGCGCAGGTTCACCATTCAATTTTTTTATAAATATATTTTGTCTTTCACAAGCAAAATACCAATACAAATCATAAACTTCTTGTCTTTTTTTCATATCTACCTCATACATTTTGGATCTCTTGAATTTATACACTTTTTTAATACTTCTACTTTATCTTCATCTTCGATATAATTTGCTATTATTTTTTGACCAATACAACCACTTTTACATATTTTATAATCTTTACAAGTAGAACAAGAATTATCAGTATTTAAACTTCTAATGTTTGAAAAATAAGATGAATTATACATTTCTTCAAGAGTATTTTCCTTTATATTTCCACTAATACCTATTTTCTTAAAATATTTAATTGAATCACAAGGATATGCTATCCCATCAAATCCAATTATCATTATTTCATCTGCTATAATACATGGTGTATTTTCAATACCAAGTATATTCCAAGGAGTACCTAATCTAATTTTATCTTTATCGTTTGAATTTAAATATAGTTTTTTAATTGCTAATAATTCTTCTTTTGATAAATCCATATCAATAGTGCCTTTACCATGTGGAACAAATCTTAATAAACTAACTTTATCAAAATAACTTCTAGTTTTAAATGTATCAATGGTTTCATTTACCACTTGCTCTAGTCTAGAGAAAGAATCTTTTGAAACTGTATAATGAAATCCCAATCTTGCACTATTATCATCAAATACTTTATCAAAGAATTCAGCCTTATCATATACTGAAGCATCTTCTTCATTTGATAGTGACTCTGCAAGTGAATAAACTATTTTATTTAATCCCAAATCAATTAATTGTCTATATTTATTTAAAGTTTCATCAGTTTTATATGCGAAAGTATAAATAGTAGATTTCAATCCTAATTTTGAAGTCAATTTTACAAGTTCAGGAAGTCTTTCATACATTAAAGGCTCTCCGCCAGTAAATACTATTGTTTCTACATTCATATTTTTTGCTTCATATATAATTTTTTTTACATCTTCAAGACCTAATTCTTTTACATTATTAGAGCTATTAGTTGCACTGCTTGAGCAATGCTTACAATTTCTGGCACATCTATTAGTAAGTTCAATTTTTACCTCTTTTAACATTGTCATTTTCCCCCAAGAAATTTATATAAGATATTATACAATAAAATACAAAAATTTCCATACTTTCCTGAAAGAATATAGGAGGTACAATATAGGATTTACTATATAATATTTTTAGAACGAAAGTTTAGTTTGTAACCTATTTTTTATTTGCTCCAACATCATTAAATAATTCTAAAGAAATTATAGGATTTATTTTATTTTTATCATATTTAATAATTTTTGTGATATAATAGGTTTCAAAAGAAAGTCCTTTGATATAATTGGTTTGAACAAAAAAATATATCAAAGGACTTTCTTTTTTCTATTCCGAAACCATTTTACACTATTCTTTTTTGTAAAAATTTGCAATTTTATGTAAAGTATAGTATAATATATATAAGGTTTTCACTGTATTAAAGTCTTATCGAGCTACACTTAGCTAGACTTGAATTACAAAATTGAAAATCTAGTAAGTACATTAAACTGAAAGGATGGTTTTACCATGAAAAACGAACTTACTATTAGCAACACCCCGAACTCCATGTCTCGCGTTTACACTATGGCTGCGAAAGCAAAAGAGTCTTTTGACATTGTCGAGGCACTCAGTGCCACAGGCAACAAGACAGCTCTCGCACTCATCGACGAGCAGAAGCGCAATCAGCAGTTTCAGGTGGGTTATGTCTTTGGGTCGCTCAAAGCGAACCTTGATTGTCTTCCCGAGGAGATCGCCGCACGGCAGAAAATGAATGGTATTCCGCTTGACTTTCTCATCAAGATGAAAGTTGACGAGTTTGTGCTCGATGTACGAGAGGTTTCTCACGCACAGGAGCTGACTTGGTACACCGATTACGCGAGAAAATACCGCAGTCTTTCTGAGTGCATTTGTGGCTTTGGCTACAATATGAGTTTCATCGAAGAAAGGTTCGAGGGCTTTTTCCCCAATGGAATTCACAGATTCGTTCTCGGTTTTGCAATCGGCTATTCCGAGACTTTCCACGAAATTGCAGCTCAAGCGTGTATTAAGACCGAGTTTACTGATCCGAAAACGCAGGACATCTGGAGAAACTGGGAATATTTCTTAAAGCGTGATGTTCATGAATACCGTCTGGATGGCAACTACTTGTTCATGTACCATGGTGGCATTAACGTCACTAAGGATAGTGCTATTCCGTTTTATAACAATAGCCGCTATGTGAATAAGGACGTTTACGAAGCACTCAGATCTCGCAAGATCTCGGATTTCGTTGACAAGCCGTTCGAGTTTAACATCTAAAATTTTAAAACTCAATTTTCCGCTTTAATTAGCGGAGTAAAGAGGCTCTGTGGTCAGGGTCTTTTTACTTTTTCTTTATAATTAATATCAGTTACTAATTGATAAGCCATAAAATTACCTATTAGTGGATAACTTTTTATAATATTAAATGCTTCTTCCATAGTTTTGCATTTAACAATTTTACTTTGCATTTTGTCTTCATTAAATATTTTATTTAACAGATTAAATGGATAGATGAACTCACATTTGTAAAGCTACATAAAATATGGTATAATTTTCACCATATATGTAATTTTTATAAAAAATTAAAATAAGGAATATGAATATGAAAATAAATAGTTTTGAAAATTTAATGAAATACATAAGTAAATACCGAAGCAATCCTAAGAAAATATCTAAAGTAAAAGATAAATTCAATGAATATCTTAATTTATGTAATGAGCAAAATATAATAGATTATATAAATGAATTAAAAAATATTCCCCAAATGGAAAACACATTGTATTATAACTCTGATTCTATCTACAGAAAATTTGGAATAGGATCAATTTTAAAACTAACGCAAACAATGGAATTTAGAAAAAGATTTGAATATATTCATGAGATGTATAAGAAAATCAGGTTAAAATATTATACAATCGATGAATTTTTAGATGATTTAATGGAATATAATGAAAGTGAATATATTTGTGATAATATGGAACAAATAATTAATTCTAGTGATATACATTCTTTGATAAAATCAAACTTATTAAAAAAACTCAAACAATTAGATTCTGATAAATTCGAAAAACTTCATTCTTTAATAGTGAATAAAATGACAAAGGTAAATCATAAATTTATTGATTCTACTATTTTATTTGGACTTACTACAATTGTTGATGAAATAGCAAATAATGAAAACGTCGACATATCAGACATTGAATATATTGCAACAGGGACCTTTACAGATGTATATAAATTAGGAAATAAGGTTATTAAATTCGGAAAAAATAGATTAACAGATAAAATTCCTTATCATAAAAGAATTTTGCAACCATTAATTAGAAGAAAAGTATCATCTGGTATTAATGATTTATATATTGAAATATCTGAATATGTACAAACTGATAATTCAATTACAGATGAAGATGCTTATTTAATTTATAAAGAATTAAGAAATGACGGGATAATATGGATTGATGCCAAAAGAGAAAATTTGGGCAGATTAGAAAATGATAATATAGCTCATTTTAATGAACCTTTATATGTGAAAAATGAAACAGTAGGATTCATTCCAGAAACATTATATGAAGATAAACCATTGCGAAACGGAGATTTAGTTATTATTGATACAGACTTCTTATTTAGAGAAGAAGATTTTGATGTTACACATTTGGATAGTAGAATAAATACAGATTTCTATAGAGTTTGTGAACAAAGATATCAAGAAGAAAAAAATAATAAAATCATCAACAAAGAGCTAAAAAATGCTATAGAAAGATAAATTAAATTTTATATCTTATTTATCTTTCTATAAAACAGTAAATATAAATTTTTATTTAATTAACTATCAAAAAAGGAAAAATTATTAACTAATTTCATCCTTTTTTATTATTAAAAATAAAATCAAAATATACAAATTATTTATATATTATTTTTCTAATACTTTATATCAAATTTTTCTATATGTTCATCTACCTAAAAAAGTACTCCAATTTTAAATATTATCACTGAATAGTGTATATTTAAAATTATAGAGTACTTTTTTAATCTACTAATATCCTAATGATTCAACAAATTCTTTAGCAGCATCTTTATATTCTTCATCAACTTTTACATACATTAATGTATTATCAATACGATATAAATGCATGTAATATCCACTACTAACTAAACTATACATTGAATAGTTGCTTACACTTTTAGATTTTTCAACAGATGCATTACCTTTATATGTTTCGAAAATTTGCTTATTTGTGTTAAACATGCTTACTGCATTTGCATCTTCATCTAATACATAAAATTCAACTTGCCATCCATCTGGACTTTGTGCAACTGTAGCTGTTTTAATATAATCGTAGCTTTCATATTGTGCTGTTGCATCTCCAACTGTAAACCCTTTTTCTTTTGCTTTTTCTTCAAACTTACTATTTGTAATAGCATTTTGTTTTGTACATCCTGAAAAAGCAGTAAGTATAAATATACATATTATACTAAAAATAATCGTTTTCTTTTTCATATACTCCCTCCATTTTTATGATATCATAATATATATTTTTTGTCATTACAATTTTTTTTATTATTACTAAATTTTTTATCAAAAGTCACCATAATTCACAGCAGTATTTATATTTTATATAAACACACTATAATACTTATAAATTTTCAAAGCATTATAGTCTAATATTCCAGACTTGATGGGACTTAACTGCCAGATTGAAGCAAAATTTATTAGTTTTCCTTGCAAAAAAATAAAGTGAAAATTTAATTTCACTCTATTTTTAGAACTCTGGATTTTCAATTTTTAATTCAGATTTTATAATTTCCATTATTACATTTATAGATTTTTCTAAGTCATTATTTTTTATTACATAATCATACATTCCCATTTTTGACTCTTCATAATCGAATCTATTTAAACGTAATGTTATTTCTTTATAGTCTGGTTTTTCCATTCTTTTTTCTAATCTTTTAGCTAATACTTCTTTTGGAACTTTTAAAAATATTGTTACAACTCTTGTGTCATTTCCTAATAATTTTATTAAATTTGCTGTTCCATTTACATCTATATCTTTTACTATTACTTTACCACTTTTAATTTTTTCATTCATTAATTTTCTTGATGTTCCATAATAGTGCTCGTGATGTACATTGTATTCATAGAATTCATTGTTTGCAATCATTTTTTCAAATTCTTCTTTTGAAACAAAATTGTAAACTTCGCCATTTTTTTCACCTTCACGAGGTAATCTATCTGTGTATGATGGTAATGATTCTACATTGTCCATTCTTGCTATTAATGCTTTTTTTATTGTGTCTTTTCCTGCTCCTGATACTCCTGATAATACTACTAACATATTTCCACCTTTCCTGCTGCAATTTCTTCTGCAGCTATTGTTACTGGTGATTCTTCTAAAGTATCAACTAATGGTTCACTTCCCATCGCTATTTTTCTTGCTCTTTTTGATGTAGCTATTACTAGCTCAAATCTGTTTTTTGATTTTTTTAATAATTCTGCAACACTTGGTTTTACTATCATAATAAAATTCCTCCCTTTTTATACTTGAACTTCAATTTCTTTATCTAATCTTGATGCTATTGTTTCTGGTTGAACGGCAGATAATATAATATGTCCTGAATCCATAACTAATACTGCTCTTGTTTTTCTTCCATAAGTTGCATCAATAACACTTTTATTTTCTTTTGCATCTTGTATAATTCTTTTGATTGGCGCTGATTCTGGGCTTACTATTGCTACTATTCTACTAGCTACAACTATATTTCCAAATCCTACATTAATTAATTGCATAATTAATCACGTCCTTTCAGAATTATTCAATATTTTGAATTTGTTCTCGTATATCTTCTAGCTCTGTTTTTATTTCAATTACTAAATTTGTAATTTCTAATTTTACAGATTTAGAAGCTATTGTGTTTGATTCTCTATTCATTTCTTGAATAATAAAATCTAATTTTTTACCTATTGCACCTTCATTATTTAATAGTGTTTTAAATTGGTGTATATGGCTATTTAACCTTGTTAGCTCTTCTTGTATTGAAGATTTATCAGCAAATATTACTGTTTCTTGTGCTAATCTTGTTTCATCCACTATATCTGTTTTTAGTATTTCTTGGATTCTTTCCCTTAATTTTACTACATATTCTTCAATAAGTCCAGTACTATTTAATGATATTTGCTCTACCATTGAATTTATATGGTCAATTCTTTGTAATAAATCTTCTTTTATTCTTTCGCCTTCAATAAATCTCATATTTACAAAATTGTCTAATGCTGAATTTAAACATTGTTTTAGCTCTTGCAATATTGTATCATTTTCATCATCTTCTGATGTTAATTGTAAAACATCAGGCATTTTTGATATTTCAGTTATATTTATGTTATCATTTAAACATTCTTCATTTGCAAGTTCTTTTAATTGTTTAATATATAACTTTGCTAATTCCTTATTGATAACAACATTTTTACCTTCATTAGTATAATTAGCAAAATCAATGAAAACATCTATTTTACCTCTTGCCACTCTATTTGAAACTTCTTTTTTTATTTCATTTTCATAACAACTTATACTTCGTGGTAATCTTACATTTACATCACAATATCTGTGATTAACCGATTTTATTTCAATATTATAAACTCTTCCATTTATTTCTAATTTGCTTTTTCCAAAGCCTGTCATGCTTTTCATTTTCAAGACTCCCTACTTATTAAAATTTATTCCAAATCATCAAATTCGTCATCTTCGTCATCATCGTCGTCGTCATCAAATTCTGAATCAGGCTCTTCATCTTTTATAAAATCTTCTTTTGACCTTAAGTATTTCTTTTTATTACCCCAAAATACAATAATCATTTTAATTATGTAATATACGCCAACTACCATCCCTGCATACTTAATTGTTTTTATAAATTCATTTTTATGAATTTGATATACATATGGTAGTATTAATGTAAATATTGCCATTGCTAATGTTTCTATGCCATTAGCACATGTACTTGCTTTTTCATTTTTGTATGCACTTTCTATTAGCAAAATCGCTGTTCCCAAAAATACAAATGCAAAAATATTTAAATCTTTGATTAATGCAATTTTATTGAATTTATAAAATCCGAAATTTACAAAAATAAAAAATGCAATAAATACAATGGCAAACACCAAACTTTTGCAAGACATTTTTATTATATTTTTCAAATCTGTGTTTGGAATTTCTTTTTGCTTTCTTATTTCCTTTTCTAATTCATTTATATCAAACTTGTTTTCAATCTCATCTTCTATTGATGTAATATTTAATTTTTTATTATATTCCTCATTTTCAAATTCTTTATCAAGCTCTTCAAATATTCCTTTTATTGTTTCTGGATTTCTGGTTGTTGCCTTTCTTGTAGTTGCTTTTGTAGCCGCTTTTTTAGCTGAATCACTATTAATTTTTATTGTTCCAGATTTTTCGCTTGCTCCTTTTGCCACTTCTTCTGATAACTTTTTCTTTACACCTGCTACTTTACTACTAGCAGTTGTCTTGGTTGTCGCTTTTTTCGTTTTAGTTGATGTTGTTGTGCTTCCTGTTTTTTTTGCACTTGCTGATGTACGTGCTTTTTTTGTCTCACTTGTTGATGAGCTTTTAGCACTTTTCTTTTTTTTGTCATCTGTACCAATTTTGGTCTTTTTTACAGCTGTTGATGTCTTTTTTACAGTAGTTGTATCATCAGATTTTTTCCTTGTAACTGTTTTTGTTTTAGGCTCCTCTTCTATATTTTTTTCTGCTTTTTTTGTTACCTTTTTTACTACTTTTTTAGGCTCTTCTTGTTCAACAATTTTTCTTGTTTTTACTAATTTTGGTTCCTCTTTTACAACTTTTTTCTTTGATTTATCTACATCACTAATTTCATTTTCTGGAACTTTTTTTACGGTTTTTCTTGTCGTTTTTTTAACGGCTGACTTTGTTGATTTAACAGCCTCTGCAAAAACATCATCCTCAAATTCATCTAATACTTTAGTCTTTTTTACAGTTGCTTTTTTTACTTTATTATCATCATTTTCAATTTTTTTCTTTGATACAGATAATTTTTTTTCTCCACTTTTTTTATCTGTTACAGTAGTTTTTCTTTTTACTGTTGAAACATCTTCTTCAGATTTTTTTCTTCTAGTTTTTGGAGCTAATTCTTCATCTGCATCTATTGCTATTTTTTTCTTCTTTTTTACTACATTCTCTTTTTCCAATTATATATTACCTCCAAGTTCATACATAATAACACTTACCATCGCCAAGGCTACAGTTTCTGTTCTTAAAATTCTTTTACCTAATGTAACAACTTGTGCACCAAAATTTTTCATTTTTTCAATTTCATTTGCATCAAAACCGCCTTCTGGCCCAATAACAATTCCTATTGATAAATTTTCTTTTTTCTGCTCTTTTGCTAAATCTATTGCTTGTTTGAAATCAAATTTTTCCTCTTTTTCATATGGTACAATTACCATATCAAAATTTTCTATATTTTCACAAATATCTTTTATTTTTACAACATTATTTACTTTAGGAATAATATCCCTGCCAGACTGTTTAGCTGCAACTTCTGATATCTTTTGCCATCTTTCAATTTTCTTTTTTTCATCTTTTGAAGAAATTTTAGAAACACATCTTTCCATATCAACAGGTGTTATTTCTTTTACTCCAAGTTCAGTTGATTTTTGAATTATAAGCTCCATTTTATCTGATTTTGGTATACCTTGAAAAATAGTAATATTAATATTTGATTCTGCTTCTGATAAGATTTTTTCTTTAATTTCTCCTATAATCTCATCTTTGCTAAAATCTTTCAATTTTACTATATAATTATTTGAAGTATCTGTATCACATACTTGAATTTCATCATCTAATTTCATTCTTAAAACATTAGAAATATGCTTTACATCTTCACCTAAGATTTTAACTATATTATTTTCAATTTGATTATTTTTTACAAAAAATTTTGGCATTTAAATCTCTCTTTCTTTATTTTCTATTCCATATTTTATCACAATTACACAAAATCTGTAAATAGTTTTAGATGTATCTTTTTATGTTGCAAATTTGTCAGTGTGGACGGAGCTTTTTGACAATCACCAAAAAGCTCCGCCCACACTGACAACCTAGAAAATTATTTTTTTCCTACATCTCCCAAGTCAAGCTTTGCTCTGATATATTCGTATATTAATATTCCTGCTGCTACTGAAGCATTTAAACTTTCGGTTTTACCTAACATTGGTATTTTTACTTTATTATCAGCTATTTCTTGAACTTCTTTTGATACACCATTTGCTTCATTTCCAATTACAATTACCTTTTTCATATAATTTACATCATACACACTATCATTTGTATCTAATGATGTTACAACTACCTTAAATCCGTTATTCTTCATTTCTATTAAATCGTGTACTAAATCATCGGATCTTACTACATTAACTCTAAATATTGCTCCCATTGTTGATCTTACTACTTTAGAATTAAACACATCTGCTGTTTCCTTTGATATAACTATTTGTTTTAAATTTGCACTATCTACAGTTCTTAAAATCGTTCCTAAATTACCTGGATCTTGAATACCATCTAATACAATTATTGCATCTTCGTCATAATTTATTTTTTCAGATGCATCAGCTCTTTTTACAACTGCTAAAATACCTTGTGGATTTGAAACATCTGTTATTGTATTAAATACTTTACTATTAACATATACACAATTTTTCTTTGCGATTTCATACATTAATTTTTTATCAATGCAATTTTCTTTCATACAGTCTTCACATATTACAATACATTCAATATCAGCATTTTCTTGAATTGCTTCACCAATAAGCTTGATACCTTCTATAACAAATTTGCCATATGCATCTCTGTATTTTTTTTCTTTAAGCTTTTTAATGCTTTTAATTAATTCATTATCTTTACTAGTAATAACTTGCATTTTGCAAACCTCCTTAATTCGATTTATCACCACAAATGACATTTAAAAACTTTTTAATTTCTTCAAAGATAGTTTTATCATTACAATCTTTAATTTTTAAAGTTACATATGGATCTTTAGCTTGTGAAAATAATATTCTGTTTTTGTACATTTCAACTAACTTACTAACATCAACATCAAATTTCTTTTGATTAAAATAGAATACGAAATTCTCTCCTCTTTGAGATATTTTGATTATATTAGCAAGTTTAGCTAATTGTTTAATTCTTGCAACTTCTATTAAATTTTCAAGCTCTTCTGGCATAACACCATATCTATCAATTAATTCATCTATTACATCTTGAATATCCGCTTCATTGTTGCATAAAGCTATATCTTGATATATTTCAATCTTTTGACTTGAATCACTAATATACTCATCTGGAATATAACTTGAAATATTTATATCAATTTGAACATCAATATCTTCTTCAACTTCATATCCTTGCATTTCTTTAACTACTTCATCAAGCAATTTACAATACATATCATATCCAACTTGTTCCATATGACCATGCTGAATTTCTCCTAATAAACTACCAGCTCCTCTTATTTCAAGGTCTCTCATTGCAATTTTAAAACCAGAGCCAAATTCAGTAAATTCTTTTATAGATTTTAATCTTTTATTAGCAACTTCTGATAATATTTTGTCTCTTTTATACATAATATATGCATATGCTTGTTTATTACTTCTTCCTACTCTACCTCTTATTTGATATAACTGAGCAAGACCCAATCTTTCTGCATTTTCTACAATAATAGTATTAGCATTTGGAATATCAATTCCAGACTCTAAAATTGTGGTACATACTAACACATTTGTCTTCTGAGTAACAAAATCAGCCATAATTTCTTCAATTTCTTTACCAGTCATTTTTCCGTGTGCAAAACTAACTTTAGCTTCATCAACTAAACTAGAAATTTCTGCCGCTTTTTTAGCAATTCCTTCTACATTATTATATAAATAATAAACTTGACCACCTCTTTCAAGCTCTTTAGTAATTGCCTCTTTTATAATTTCTGGATCGTATTCCATAACATAAGTTTGAACTGGTTTTCTATTTTGTGGTGGTTCATATATTACAGACATATCTCTTACTCCAACGATAGACATATGTAGGGTTCTTGGAATTGGTGTAGCTGTCATAGTTAATACATCAACTGTATTTTTTAGCTGTTTAATTTTTTCTTTATCTTTAACTCCAAATCTATGCTCTTCATCTATTATTAATAATCCTAGGTCCTTAAATTCAACATCTTTACTTAGCACTCTATGTGTTCCAACAATAACATCAATTTCTCCAAGTTTTAATTTTTTTATAATATCATCTTGTTGCTTTTTAGTTTTAAATCTATTTAAAACCTCAACTCTAATTGGATATTCCTTCATACGCTCTTTAAAATTTTCATATTGTTGATCTGCTAAAACTGTTGTTGGTACTAAATATACAACTTGTTTTTGATCCATAACACATTTAAATGCTGCTCTTATTGCAACTTCTGTTTTTCCATATCCAACATCACCACATAAAAGTCTATCCATAGGCTTTTGATTTTCCATATCTTTTTTTACTTCATCAATGCATCTTAATTGATCATCTGTTTCTATATATGGAAAACTATTTTCAAATTGAGTTTGCCATTCATTATCCTTAGAAAAAGCGTGACCTTTTGCTTTTTGCCTTTTGGCATATAGCTCTATTAGCTCTCTTGCAACAGCTCTTAAATTATTTTTAACTTTAGCTTTTGTGTTAGACCAATCTTTTCCACCTAATTTATAAATTTTAGGAACTCCGTCTCCACCTACATATTTTCTTACTGTGTCTAAAGAATTAGTTGGAACATATAAAATATCGTCATCTCTATATCTAATTTTAATATAGTCTTTTGTTATTTCTCCTGTTTTTATTGTATTTACACCTATATATTGACCAATTCCGTGAACTTTATGAACTACATAATCACCAATTCTTAAATCTGCAAATACAACCTTTTCGCTTTGTTTAAATACATTATTTGCTTTTCTCTTTTTTGTTTTTGTTGTAAAAAATTCTTCACTACTTATTACTAATAATTTAGTATCTTTACATTCAAAACCAGATGATAATGCTCCTGTTGTTACAACTATTTCACCATAATTTACATTATTTATATTTTTTATATAACGATGTGGAATATCGTTATCTGTTAATAATAATGATAGTTTTCTTGCATTTTCTTCATTACCACCTAATATTACAACTTTCTTTTTTAAATCAATTGATTCTTTTAATGTGTTTAGTAATATTTCTGTTTCGGCTCTATAATAGTTTACATCTCTATATTTAAAGTAATAAACATTATTTCCATATGATGCATCTGTTTTTTCAATATTTATATGGTTTAAATCTGCTATATCGTATGAATAATCACTTATACTTTCAATTGCATCTGGTATTATTCTTCCTTTTTCTGCTATACTTTTTATTAAATTATTATTATCTATTTTTATATTATCTATTCTTTGCTTTATTTTTGTTTCTTCATCTAGTATTAATAGATATTTATCAGATATATAATCTAAAAAATTGGCTTGATTTTCATAAAATAAGTCAAAATATTTATCTATTTTGCTTAAATAATTTCCAGAGCAAATTAGCTCTTTATCTTCTTCAGAGCATTTTTTATAAGAATCCATTTTATGTTTTATATCATCTATATCTGTTTCTAAAATAAATTCATGACATGGGTATATATCAATACTATCACTCATTTCGGTTGACCTTTGTGAAAGTATTTCAAATTTTCTTATTGAATCAACTTCATCTCCCCAGAATTCAATTCTTGTACCATATTTTTCAGTTAATGAAATATCAACAATTCCGCCTCTAACTGCAAATTGTCCTCTTCCTTCTACCATATCTGAACGCTCATAGCCTAGTGATACTAAATATTTTTTTAAGTCTTCAAGTTTACACTCACTTCCAACTTTCAATTTTAAAATATTTTTATATAATGTCTTTTTGGCAATCATTTTTTGCATTACAGCTTCTATTGTTGTAACTACTATATTTACTTTATTTGTTATTATTTTATTTAAAACATCAATTCTTTCATATGGTAAATCTTTACTTTCTACAAGATAGTCATATGTTGCAATTTCTCTTTTTGGAAATATTTCTACATTATCATAAAAATATTTTAGATCTCTTGCTATTCTTTTGGCTTGTAATTCATTATATGTTATTATACATATGTTTTTTTTCGTTTCATCTTTTATTGCCGAAATAAATTGAGCTTCACCAACGTCAGATAAGCCCGATATGGTTATCGGGCTGGTGTTGTTTTTTATATCTTCTATAAGCTCTAAAAACTTTTGATTTTGCTCTAAATCTTTACAAAGTTCATTCATTGTTATAAATAACTCTCCTTTTTATGATAGCAAAATTATTGGATTGCTATTATATATTTTTACATAGCACTTTTCATTTCTTCAAGGGCTTTTGCTATTTGGTCTGGACATGAGGTGTCTTTAAATCCGCATTTTATTCCTTTTAATCTTGAAATTGCATCATCTATGTTCATTCCTATTAGTAATTGTGATATTCCTTTTAGGTTGCCATCACATCCACCTATTACTTTTACACTTTTTATTATGTTACGCTCTACGTTTAATATTATTTCTGATGAGCATACGCCTTGGGTTTTGTATCTATATTCCATAATTTCCTCCTTATGTGAATCTAATATACATAATAATACCAAAAAAATGTTCTGTAGTCAAGTGGGAAAGGAGGACAGTTCTCTTTTCCAAAAAGTGGGAAAAGAGAACCGTCCCCTTTTCCCACTATAGATTATTTATCTAATATAATTTTTATCTTCAGAATATGGAATATCTTCTTTTGTAAATCCCCATGGATTGTCTGAAGTCATTATTTTCCATAATGATGCATATGGCTCTAATTTAAATTCTTTATTTAACTTATCTAAGTCCTTGTGTGGTAACAACTCAAGTGGATCTATTGTATAATCTAGCCCTGTTTCTTCAGTATTTGATTTTCTAATTTCTATGTGTAAATGTGGTACTCTTGAACCTCCACTTGAACCGGTTTTTCCTATTATTGTTGATGTATCTACTTCTTGTCCTGGTTTTACTAGTATTTCTCTTAAATGTCCATATACAACTCTTCTTCCATCATCATTTAAAATTTCCACTTTATTTCCATAACCATCATTAAATGCATCAAATCCTTCAGTTGTTGTTCCATCAAATTCTGCTAAAAGTACTTTACCTTTGCAAATTGGATGAACTTCTGTGCCTATATCTGCTGTTATATCAAATCCTGAATGTGCTCTTTGTTTGAATAATACATAATGATTTTTTCTAATTCCATATTTATCATGTTCAGCCACCTTGTATTTTGGCTCTATTGGCCATATATATTCACTCATAAAATCTACTTCCTTTCAATTAACGCGATATCTCATCTAAATTTTGTTGTAGTCTTTGAATTTTATTTAATTTTTTTCTCATAAAATTACCATACATCTTAAAAGTATCTGTACTGTATCCATGTATATTTAAATGTCCTCGTTTCGCTCTATTTCGTATTCTGTTCAATCTATGAAATTCTGCTCTTTCATATGCTTTTTGCTCATTTAAAATTTGTACTTTCTTTTCATTACTAATTTCTATATTTTCTGGATTATATCCATATAAAACAGCTAATTTTTCTGCCATGTGCTTTAAGTATTCTTGAGCTTCATCTCTTTTTACTCTTGTAATGTGAACCTCTCTATCTCTGCCAAATCTTCGGTTTACAAATAAGCTATCTTTTAAATCAAAAAACTCAGAAACATATTTTGATGAAACATTGTCTCTGTGTAATGTTGAACACAAAAATATTTCATCATTTTCCTGATTAGAGAAGAAATTATTTATATGCTTTTTTATCCCTTCATATACAAGAGCTCTTGCTTTTCCACAACTTCTTTTATTAGGATCTGTTATATATGTATCAATTTCAATTGAATTTTGTGGATTAGCTGAAAAATATTTGTTAGGTTCAAAATTTTTCTTTTCATTATAAATAATTAAGCTTGATTCTTTTCTTAATTTTTCATATTCTGCCTCTAAATTTAAATTTTCTTCTAGCTCTTTTGTAATAGCGTTTTGGCCATTTTTCCCTTGTGAGTCTTTACCATATATTAAATCTTTCATTTTTGAAAAAGTCATCCAATAAAAATCTTCATATTTGTGTACAGCATCTTTTTCGCCATCATTTTGTGCATTTTTTACATATTCAAACATATATGAATTAATTTTTTCACGAAGTGGACTTTTTTCATCAAATTTACTTTTACTATTTAATTCGTCTTTCAAAAATTCATTAATACTAGAATACTCAGGAAACTCCTGTAAGACTTTATTTCTTGCATAATCATAAGCTTTTAATTTTAATTTATATGCATCTAAAGCCGACTTTTTATAGTCTGCTTCACTTGCATATTTTGATTTTACATATGATTCATATTCATCTGATACCTTAAAATATTTTGTAATGTCATTATATGTAAACATATTTTGACCTTGTGTTATGTATGTTGCTGCATCTACCCTATCATTATCATCTACAGAAACCAATACAGTGTTTTCTTTTGAATGTATATATTCGCTAATATCATCTGCTCCTGTAATAAATAATTGTCCTATTTGGCCATTTGCTTCCATGTTTTGCAATACTTGCACTTCTAAATTTGCAATTTGATTTAGATATTTGTTTTCATTATTGACATTTACTTCAATAATTTTCATATTACACGTCCTTTCAAATATAATTATTATAAAATATTTTCGTAATTACAAAAATATTCCAATAATTGTGACATAGATTATATAGCAAAGATTTAATAAATTCAAGATAATTTTAATTTAAATAATAATTCTAAAAAAGTACTGTTATAATTATTTATTTTAAAAAGAAACATTTTCGAAGATATTATAAAAAAAGTATTTTTCATATATTTATTTTATCTGCATAACTTTTATTAAACATTCATTTAAGAAAGGCTTTATTTATTGATGAAATTTTTATTAATAAAACTAAAACGAAATTCACTTACAATATTATTTGCTTTATTTTTAATTTTTTTAATAGCATTTTCTAAACAAAACTTAATAGCCGCCAAAGACGGTTTAACACTTTGGGCTACTTGCGTTGTTCCTTCGCTATTTCCTTTTTTTATCGCTACAGAGCTTTTAAATTACACAAATATTACATCAATATTTGGTAAATTTTTAAGTCCTTTGATGAGACCATTGTTTAATATTCCTGGAGAAGGAGCATATGCTTTTATTATGGGAATTATTAGTGGTTACCCTGTTGGAGCAAAAATTGTAACTGATTTTTACAAAAACGGTATTTGTACAAAAAACGAAGCAGAAAGAATGCTAGCATTTACAAATAATTCTGGACCTCTTTTTATTATTGGCACAGTTGGAATTCTTTTATTTGGAAATACATCCATAGGAATTTTACTTTTTATAACACATCTGCTTTCAAGTATTACAGTTGGACTAATACTTGGAATATGCTCAAAAATATATAAAGCTGATGAAATAAAACATGAATTTTCCTTAAAAAATCAAGAACATTTGACTAATTCATTAAGTAATCTTGGTAATATCTTAGGTAGCAGTATTTATAATGCCATATCTACAGTAATGCTTATTGGTGGTTTTGTTGTACTATTTTCAGTAATTTTGGCAATACTTAATAGATTGAATATAATTAGTTTACTAAGTAATACTTTTAGTATTTTGGGAATTCCTTTTAATTTTAGCAAAGGTTTAATAAGTGGAATAATTGAACTTACTAATGGTGTAAATATTGTTAGTTCAATACATACTAAGGCAATTTCTACAAATATTATATTATGTGCATTTTTACTTGGTTTTGGTGGTTTTTCTGTTCTTCTTCAAGTTTTAAGTATTATTTCCAAAGAAAAATTATCTATAAAGACATATAAACTTGGAAAACTATTACAGGGCTTTTTCGCTAGCTTATATACTGTTTTATTTATAAAAAATTGTTTTATATTTAATATTGATATTCCAAATCAAATTTCATATAAAAATAATATTTTGTATTACGGACTTATTATTGCACTAATTTTTGTAATTATTTTTGCACTTTTAGTTAATCAAAAGAAAAATATTATTCATAAAATTTAATTTTTTTAATATATTTTATTAAAAATAATAATTTTTATATTGAAGGTTAACTTTACTGAATTTTTATTATTAAAAATCTTCAAGAAAGGATGTTTTTATGGAATATAATAATTATAATGGATATCAGCCTTATGCTTCTTTTGATGGAAATAATATTGACCCAAATATTAATGAACAAAATTTTTTTAATCCAGCAGTTCAATACGAGCAAGCCTATATGTATTATAGATATTTATCACAACAAATGGAGTATAAAATAAAATGCAAAGAATATGAAAATTTATATAAAAATGAAAAAATTGCCAAATAAATTATATTAATACAAGTTTTATTTTATATCATACAAAAAAATATTTAGAATGTATACTGCTTTTATAAAAACATCTTAACATTCTAAATATTCTTTTTGTTATTCATTAGCATAAAAAAGCTAACAAATATAACTATAATTTCATATTAAAATTTATTATTTTTTACTTTCTTAACAAAAACAATTGCAATTCCTAAACATAAAACGATAAGAGCAAGAACTTTTATACTTTCACCTGTTTGTGGAAGCACACTTGGTTTGTTTCCTGACCAATTTATTGTTACATCAGTATTAGCTGTATCTCCTGTTTTATTTTGATATACAGTTACATCTTCATTCACATTATCTCCTCTATTGTATGTTTTTGTTATTTTATGGTTATCTGTATCTGGAACAATTGTCCATCCATCTGGTATTTTACTTGGATCCATTGGTAGATTTGTTGTTATTGTTACAGTTACTGTTTTAGTATCTTGAGTTATATCTTTAGGATCATATGTTTTATCAATAATTCTAAATGGCCATTTTATTGAGACAGTTTGATTGCTTTTTAAACCTTCTTCATTTTCTAATTCTACTTTTTCTGTTACCATTCCATTATCTGTTGAATTATCATATTTACTAAATGGATATAATTTTGCAATTGTTGTTTTATCATTTACATTAGGATAATACCATCCATCTTCATTTGTTTTTCCCGTAGAATCTAGTGCTTTTCCATTAACTGTAACAATGTTATCTCCATTTGTAGACTTAATTATTGCAGTAACATCAGCATCTCTTTTTATATTATCTTTATCATAATTTGGTTTGTATACTTCATTTTCAACTGTACCACCAACTTCTTTTTCATCAATTTTGGCAATATACTCTAATGTAGTATCGAATTCATCATTGAATACTTTGTTGTTTACTAAATAGCAATTTTGATCTTGTCCTAATACTAAAACCCATGTATTGTTATCTCCATCAACCACTCTAAAGGTTACCTTATCACAGACCATACCATCTGTTAAGTCATATCTTATTACCCATTTATTAATATTTTCATAAAAGTTTATACCTAAGAATTCCTTCTTTGCTTTTGAATCTTGGATTAAATCTATATTCTTTCCATCTTTTGTAATTTTAATGTTTTCAGTGTCTTGACTACCGTTCTTCAAAAAAAATCCTTTTTTCGTAGTTACTGATTTATTATTTTTATCTACTATTGTAATAGTATCATTTTCTACAGTTATTGTTTTTATATTTTCTACAGTAACTCCATCTATTGTACTAGTAACTCCATCATTAGAAAATGTTATTGTAGTTTTACCATCAATTATATCTCCTTCAAACATTTCTACTAATTGCTCTTCAGTATATTCACGTTTATCAGAATCTAATTCATATTTCTTTCCATCTGCAACAATTGTGGCAGTTAACTTTAATTTTTCTGTATTAATTCCCATTTGTTTAAAGCTAGATATAAGATCGTTATATCTATTACCATTTTCGCCATTTATTTTTACTGATTCATATAATGTTGAGCGCCAATTTAATAAAGCTACAGTATCCGGTACATCAAATAAATTATTACTAAACTCCTTATATACCTTTGTTGCCTTTTCAAAATTTAACACATCTTGATTTTTTATTGAAGTAATATCGAATCCATTACTTTTTATCCAATCTTTAATTGTGGTATTACCTGATCCAGATACAGCATATGCAACAAGCCAATCTGATGCATTTGTAATTGTTTCACTGTAATTTTTTACTTTAGCAGACGTTTTTCCTGAAAATATTGTTGCTAAAGTGCTAAATAAAATTGAGATAATTGTTACCATTAGTAACATTTTTTTACTTTTTTCTTTCATATTGTATCTTCCCTTCCTTTTTCATATGTTTTTCTATTTTATTTTTCCCGGATTTATTATAACTTATTATATTTTTTCTTTCAATACTTTATTTAATTTTTTTTACTTAAATTATATTGATACAAAAAAAACTCTATCTAGAACATCCTAAATAGAGTTTTTGGTAGCGAGAAATGGATTCGAACCATCGACCTGCCGGGTATGAACCGGATGCTCTAGCCAACTGAGCTATCTCGCCGTCAACGATTAATATTATAATTGTTTTTTTATATTTTGTCAATAATAAAAACGAAATAATTTAAAATTATTTCGTTTTTATTTTACTTTTAGTCTCTTTCTCGACCTTGAGTATATGAATTTCTTTCATTTCTTATATTTTGCTCTTTAATTTTATATTTTGTACTTTTAGTTGTATTTACATCTTCTTTTATTGTTCCTGTTTTTATTTGTATATTTCTTAAGTTTTCTATAAACTTATTTGTATCTTGATTATCTAATTCTTCAATTTCTTCATCATTTTCTGAATCTGTTAATTTTTTCCATATATCTCTAAAGTCGACAAGTTTCCATATTCCTTTTCTTGTTTTTACTTTCTTTTCCATTTGCGATATTTCGCACCTCCATATTTTTATAAAAGATATACATCTATATTAACATAAAAAAAGAAAAAAATCAATACTTTTTAATGAATTTCTTCCGTTTTACTTGATTTTCTTCCTTTTTATATACTTTTTTATTATTAATTCATATAATCTTTTAATTTTTTACTTCTACTTGGATGTCTTAATTTTCTTAAAGCTTTTGCTTC
>OBKV01000937.1_pt1 | contig 20364 bp, 24 predicted proteins | sample 1517301 | NCBI WGS metagenome assembly OBKV01 (sample SAMN04571685, study PRJEB22368) | human gut metagenome | biome: human gut; material: stool | host: Homo sapiens | place: Luxembourg | collected 2012-06-29 | reverse complement strand
CATTCCTATGTGTGCCTTTGAGCGAAGCGAGAAAGGAATGAAATTTAATATGAATGTTTCTGATCTTAAAATAACAGAAATCCTTGATATGTTATTTAATAAAATAAAAGAAATGTTAAATTTAACTGATCTTACACAAATGGATATAAAAAACATTACAGGTACAATACTAATATCATTTACTATTGCATCAGTTATATTATTTGTTTTGTGGCTACTTAGAGCCATAGGACTATATAAAATGGCAAAAAACAAAGGAGATAAGTATGCATTTTTAGCATTTATACCATATTTTTGTTTATATACACAGGGAAAAATTGTTGGAAAAACTAATTTATTTGGAATAGATGTAGAACATACTGAATTGGTATTACCATTACTAATCATATCTAGTATGTTACCATTTAGCAAAACTCTTGCATCATTTTTATTATTTATATCATACTTTGCATTATTATATAAGATATATAAACTTAAAATACCTAACTTTGCAATTATATTACTAATTCTAAGTATAATATTACCTATATTACAACCATTTATATTGTTCTTTATACGAAATAAAGAAGATGTCAAATAGACATCTCCTTTATTTTTATTCCCGTATGCAACCATAAATCATATTCAATCCTACTTTGTATTTCTTTATGCCGACATTTTGCATCAATAAAGTCAACCCAATCACAATCTGTTTTTAATGCCTTTATTACTCTCTTATTAGAAAGTAATAATATAATAATGTTAGCTAAATAATATCTTGAACCCGAATAATCATCACATTCTTGATGTTCATAATAATCCTTTGAAGAATCAAGTACATTAAAGTATACATAATCAAGTCTTTCTACAATTTCAATTGCAAAAATGTAATTATTTACTTTTCGAACTTTTTTTAAAAATGCAAAAATCAATATACAAACATAAACAAACATAACACCTAAAAGAACAAGTAAGAAAACAAATAGTTTCATATTTACCTCCTTAGTCAAAAAGGTTTCTATTGATGTTTTTTTAATTATAATACTTTTATTAACTTTTGTCAACTTAAATTTATTCCCATAAATCTTTAGTTAATTCTTCTATATATTTTTTTCTATTATTTGTTGCCTCTTTATCAAATATAATTTTATCTTCTTTAATAATTAAGCAATCTCCTTCCTTTACCCTTAAAGGTAACTCGTCTCTTTTTATTTCTAACTTAGCTTTATTTTCCAGTTCAATTATAGCTTTACTACCTTCAAATCTATCTATTATCCCCTTCATGAATTTTCTCCTTTCTAAAGAAAACTATTTATTAAAAACAATTGAATTACCATCAGTCTTTGAAACTATACTACCACTTGTATCAGTTCTATAAATAGTAGCCTCTGAAAGTTTAAGTCTTGCTAAAACTTCTTTATGTGGATGACCATATGAATTATCCTTACCAAGAGAAATCACAGCATATTTAGGATTTACGGCTTCCAAAAATTTACTACTAGTGGATGTACTAGAACCATGATGACCTATTTTTATAACATCTGCGCTAATATCTATATTATTATTTAAAATTTCGTCTTCAGATTCTTTTTCTGTATCACCTGTAAATAAATAACTAACATTACCAAAAGTTAGTTTAATAACTATAGAATAGTTATTTAAACTATCATATTTTTCAGAGTTTGGTGCTATAATTTCAAAAGTCGCTTTTCCAAGCTCATACTTCTCACCAACAACTGGAGTAGTTAATTTTTTTCCTTTATTTTTAACAGCTGTAACAAAATTTTCAAATGTCTTAGTAGTAGATGTAACTTTTGGAAATAAAATTTTATCCTCATCAAATTTTTCAACCACTTCATCAAGGCCACCAATGTGATCTTCATGTGGATGTGTACCTACAATATAATCAAGTTTTTTTATACCGCATTCTTTTAAATAGTTTTCTACTACTTCAGCTGATTCATTAGTACCAGCATCAATTAGCATACTATTTTTTCCTTGTATTATAAGTGTACTATCGCCTTGTCCAACATCAATGAAATGAACTTCTAATATATCTCCTTCTAAAGAAACATTACTTTCATCCACATTAGTATTAGTATTTTGGTGATTATTAGAGTTACTTTTATCTACAATATCTTTACCACCTAATATTATACCAATACAAACTAATGCAACTACAATTATTCCATAAATATTTTTCTTTTTCATATCAACACTCCGTACTATCAATCACATTCTATCATACTTTTTTTATTTTGTGTAGTGTTTTTTAGAAATAATATTCGTTTTTAATTTTTACAATTCTTCTCTTTATAAGGTTATGTGAATAATACAGTCTAGATTATAACACTAAAAATGATAAAAGAGGAGCTAAAGCTACCTCAATTGTGTATCTGTTTTTTATTTATACAGTTAAATCAATTAATAATCCTAATAATAACATATACTAAATCTTTCTTCTAACCGTTTTTCTCTTCAAATTGTTCAATTCTCATATGAAGGTGATATTTTTTTCTTAAATTAGCTATTTCTTTCATCATTAGAGATTTATGATGTTCATCTAAAGCCTCTTGACTATCCCATCTATCTATTAATAAAACAGTCTCTTTGTCATCCATTGGAAAAAAATATTCATATTTTTTATTACCTTTTTCAGCTCTTACTCTATCAACAATTCCTGATGATACCATTTCTTCTGCAAACTTTCTTGCATTACCATTTTCTCCAGTATAATAAATATTAATTGTTAGACTCATATCAAATCCTCCTTAATTTTTTCTAATTTACTCTTTCAATTCTAACTTGGAAATTTTGATTAATATTAGCTAATTTTTCTATTCCTGACTCTATTGTTCCTAACTTAATTAAAGAGTTAGAATAACCGAAGTCATTATAGAAAATTGCTATATTTCCCCAAGGTGCATAATAAGTAAAATCTCCAACACTTGGATTTATTCCTGATGGTGCTCCAGATGTATCCAATTCCCTTGGTAGATAAGTTATTTTTTCTGTTCCTGAGTATTCTTGAAATTCAGTTTCTAATGGTAACATACTTAAAAAATCTCTTGCAGTTTGATTATCTTCCATTCTTACATATACTTCTTCATTATTAAAACTTAATCTTATTCTTGCATTTTCTGTTGATTGTTGACTTCCTCCATTGTTACTTTCTGTTTCTATTACTTGTTCTACTCTTATACTACCTTCCATATTCTCAATGTCATCTATTCCAGTTAAATTAATTCCTAATCGATGCATTTCATCTCCAGATACAAAATCCTCATATAACATAAATACATCTCCCCAAGGCTCATAATAACTAAGTTCACCTTTTTTACCATCATGATATACTTCATTTGGTGTTACACTTAATTCTTCTGGTGGATAAAACATCCATTGAGCATCACTAAAGTTAGATATTTCTAATTCTAATGGTAATTGATTATATAATTCATTTGCAGCTACTGTATCATAAAGTCTAAAAGTTGCTTCATAACCATTACTTGAAGTTACTCTTATTACTTGATTTGATAATTCTAAATTATTTCCACTATCTCCTATTTCTGTTGTATTTATGTCTGAAACTTGATTTTCAGCTTCTTCAGCATTTGTTTCATTACTTCTATTAACAAGAAATACAATTCCTACTATAGCTAAAATTACAATTATCACTATTGTTCCAATTATCATAGATTTTTTCATAATTTTAAATTCCTTTCTATCTTTTTATATTATTATATACCTACTTTCTTATAATGTCCAATACTTATTTTGCATGAATTATTATGCTTGACAGGTATAGTAAATTACGATAGACTAATACCAAAAAAATAGTATGGAAATAACCAATTGAATCACGGAGGTATTAGTGGAATTTAGAGTTTTAAATTATTTTGTAACAGTAGCAAGAGAAGAAAACATTTCAAGTGCCACAGAAACTTTGCATATTACACAACCAACACTTTCAAGGCAATTAAAAGATTTAGAAGATAAACTGGGTAAAACACTTTTTATAAGAGGCAAAAGAAAAATAACTTTAACAGAAGAAGGTATGCTTCTTAGAAAAAGAGCAGAAGAAATTATTAATCTTGTTAAAAAAACTGAAAAGGAAATCTCACTCTCAAATGAAATTATAGGTGGAGATATCTATATAGGTACTGGAGAATCTGACTCTATTAGAATTATTGCTGATACTATACAAAAGCTTCAAAAAAAATATCCAGATATACATTACCATATCTCTAGTGGCGATAGTTTTGATGTAATGGAAAATCTGGATAAAGGTCTTATTGATTTTGGCATTTTAATTGGTAATATTGATAAAACAAAATATAACTATATAACTCTCCCTGTAAAGGATGTTTGGGGAGTTTTAATGAGAAAAGATTCTCTTCTTTCTAAAAAAGATTCTGTTACTCCAGAAGATTTAAAAAATAAACCACTTATCGTTTCAAGACAAATTGATACAAATTCAAACCTTTTTAAATGGTTTAAATCTGATTTAAGTGACTTGAATATTATTGCAACTTATAATTTGGTATATAATGCTTCTATTTTAGTGGACAAAGGATTAGGCTATGCTCTCATTTTAGATAAATTAGTAAATGTTACTGATACTACTAAACTTTGCTTTAAACCTCTTTTTCCAAAATTAGATTTAGAAATAAATATTGTTTGGAAAAAATATCAGTTTTTCTCTAAGGCATCTCAAAAATTTTTAGATGAATTACAAAAAGAAATAGATACAAGTATATAATGCCTTGTATCTATTTCTTCTTTATTTTCAATTAACTAAACAACTTGTAATTTGTTGTTTAGATTTTATTTCAAAATGATTACAAAATATATAACAAAATCTCACAGACATTGACTGTGAGATTTTGTTGTTATTATTCTTTCTTAAAATACACATACATATCATAATGACCCGTAATATATTCTGCATTTAAATAAGAATTCATAACCAAGCGTTCAAATTCCGTACTCCATTTCTTCAAAGAATAATCGACAATCTTTTGATAAGTTCCTATACTTTTAAGATATTGCATATATTGTTCATAAGAATCAAACCACATTAAAAATATTGACTTCTTATATAACAATTGTACCACTTTAAAAGAATCAAACATGTTTTCAACTTTTTCTCTTGAAAAACGACCAATAGAATCATCAATGACATCATTGCAATATGGAAACGTTTCCTTTAAGTATTCAGTTCCGGGAAGCGTTAGCATAATAAGTCCTTTATTCTTGAGTAAACCGTATGCTTTTTCAATAGCAAGTTGTGGCTTTTCCATATGATGTAATACATAGTTAAATATAATGACATCATATTTTTCTTCGGGATTGAACTCCATAAAATCAACATTAGTAAAAACAATTCGATTCTTTGCATTAGAACTATTTTGCTTGGCTATTTCGATCATTTTTTCGCTAATGTCAATTCCATGCGATTCACAATCCTCATATTCAGAATCGATTTTGAGAAGGTTCTTTCCCGCACCACATCCTACATCTAAAATACGCATACCGTTTCGAATCCAGTTTTTATACTCAGTCTTAAATGGGTTTTTATGCCCAATGCAACTAGCTATAAGATCGCCTTTGTTATTCCACTTGGGAGCAATGTTGGTAAAAACATTTGCTACTTTGTTCCGCTCTTTCATAGTAATTACCTCCACATTAGTTAATGTTAAGTTAAATCAATACCATATATTAACATAATATCATATTCTGTTATAAAAGTCAATTAATAAAACTTCACTACACCCTCTATATCAAGGATTTCCTTAATGAATTGAGCCAAATTAGATAATCCGGCTATTTGTTTATTGTTAAAGTCTAAAGCAAAGTCTATATTTTTCCATTCAAAACCTCCTTCATAATTTTCTTCAACATCGACTTCATCCACACAATCATATAATACTGCCATCTCTTTGTCCTCGTCTGAATTAATTGATTTTGGATATATACAAGTTACCAACAATTTTGGTTTAGAAATCTGTATGTTAGTTTCTTCTTTACATTCACGAATTGTAGCCTCAATAACCGTTTCATTATTTTCGATTTTTCCTCCAATACCATTATATAAATTAGCATATGGCTTTTTATTTCTTTTTATTAACAATACTTTTTTAAAATCCTTTGTAAATAATAATAATAATACATATCTTTTCATAAATTTACCCTCCATATTTTTAAATAATTTTTTTTATATTATGATTTATAGCATAATTTGACACATTTGTAAAGTTTTTATCATAATTATAAGATTCTTGTCCAAACTTTAACCACATTTCTGACCATGATATTTCATCTTTTAATAACTTTTGAACCCTAGAATCACTGAAAGTAGGATTAGAATTTTGGTTATTCAAATCTACACAGTTTTCTTCATCATACAATTTACATTGCAAGTCACATTCTAGCTTATCGCATTGATATGCGAATTTAGCCTCATTTGTTATTCTATCATCAAACTCTAAGATTATGTTCTCTATTTCTTTTTTATCTAATATGCAATCTAATACTTTGGACACTGCTTTATGACCTATCTTCTTCTTTTCCTCTTTAGAAACTTGAAATTGAGTTAAATCTCCAATGTATATTTCTTCCAATTCGTGAACTGCTAACATAAATATCACCTTCATAATATTTATATTATATTCATATTCAGACTTCATTGCAATAGCTAACATTTGTACACCAAATATATGCTCTGCAACACTTTCTAATCTAGTTCTTTCTACATTCCAATCCTTCCAACCAGTTCTGATGATATCTTTTAATCTGTTACATAATACATAGTATCTTAAAATATTTTCTTCTTTTTTCATTATAAACTTCCTCCACTTTTGCTATTATATAAAGTTATGAATATATAGTCAAACTTTAATTGAACATATCAAAACTAATTCCCTTGCCTTAAATTTTATACATTTATTTAGTTATTTTATTTAAATTTATAGTTACAACTCGTGAGACGATTTACTATTTATTTTTCTCTTTTTTACATTTTTCATAAACTGCTAATTGAGAAAATATAGCACAAAACAAACTTGGAATTACGGCGAATCCTGCATTTACTTGCCCTTTATTAATTAGTACATATCCTGCACCTATAAAAGTTATAATCATAAATATAAGTGTTAAAACTCTAAATGTTTTTTCTTTATTCATTATTTTTCCCTCCATAAATTACTATTTTGCTAGCCAATTAGCAATATCATATATTTGAATTCCTTCATATTGATAATCTTCATGTCTTGTTCTTGCTATTATTATCTTAGGATATGCATCTCTTATTTGAAGTAGTGGAGTTGTTTCTCTTTTCAAAGTGCTATCATCACTAATATAATCAGATACTTGTATATAAAGATTTTCATTACGCTTTTTAGCGATGAAATCTACTTCTTTTTGATACATAGTCCCTACATATAGTTCATATCCTCGTCTTAGCAATTCTATTGCTACAATATTCTCATATGTTCTTCCAAAGTCCATATTATTTGTTCCTAATATGGCATATTTAAATGAGTGATCTGCTAAGTAATATTTATCTTGTGTACTTAAATATTTTTTACCTTTTATATCATATCTCTTGACTTTATAGAAGGCAAATGCATTACATAAATAATCTATATAATTCTTCACAGTTTTATCTGTTATATTCACTTTGTTGCTATTAAGAAAATGAGTTATATTGTTAGACGATGTAAGGTTTGAAATATTATCTATTAAATAATTATTTAAATTATTTAACACATCAGTATTTTTTATATTATATTTTTGCTTAATATCTCTTATAATTAAGGTATTAAATACATCTGAAATATATTGATATTTTTCTTCTTGAGTTTTATAAATGTACGAACCTGACATTCCACCTTCTTGGGTATATTTATCAAACGCTTCTTGAATATCATTATAATTATAATTATAATTATAATATTTTAGATATTCCTTAAATGAAAATGGATAAACTTCAATTTCAAATGTTCTACCAGTAAATAATGTTGCTAAATCACTACTTAATAAGAAAGCATTTGACCCAGTTATATATATATCATATTTTTCTTCTGCATGTAGTCCATTTAAAGCTTTCTCAAATCCATCACACATTTGCACTTCATCAATTAATATAAAATTGTTTTTATTTTCAATATAATTATTAGAAATATATTCATATAATTTATGATATTCTTTTAGTTCTTCAAATTTAGGCAAATTAAAATTAATATGAATAATATTATAATTATCAATATTATTTGTTATATATTCTTTAAAAGCTTCAAGTAATTTAGATTTTCCGAGATCTTCTAATACCTGTTATAACCTTTATATCTGGTGTTCCTAATACATTAATTAGTTTATCTAAATACATTTCTCTTTTTATTAATTTCATATTTTTCACTTCACCTCATAATTAGTATATCATTATATTCCGAAAATGTAAATATTTTTAAAGTTTTCGGAATGAATTCTTTTTTATTATGTACTATATTTTATAAAGTATTCATTTGACTACTTAAAATTCAAAATTCTATTATTTCTTGATGCTATATGCATAATTTTGGGGTTGTATTATCAAAGTCTTGTGCAATAAGAGATAGGAGAAAAATATAAAACAGCCATAAAACTCTAGTCTTACTAATTTAAGGCTTTTAGCTGTTCTATACATACTAATATTCATTTATATATCTTTATTTTATCTATATTATATTCATTATTATAATCGTTTATATTACTATTATATCAATATTCTTATGACTCTTTAAAATCAATTTTAAGGCATTTTTTTATTTTGTATATATAACTGGCTATATAATATATTTTTATCTGTTATTTTAATTTATATTTTGTACTTGTTATATTAATTATTATCTTATAATATGAAATTTTTTTAAAAATCTCCAAAATGCCCATTCTTTCTGTATTTGCCGTATTTTATAGAAAACAAACTATATGGCTTAAAATCGATTCTCGTGCGTCGCTTTTTTACAGGTTTTTAGGATATATATATAAGATATCCCACTAATGCATATATGCGCATTAGAGGGATATAAGTTATTTAACTAGCATTTGTTTTTTTAAATCCTCAATAGAATATTTTTGGCAAAATTGTTCAAAACTTAATCCTGTCGAATTTGGAATATACTCAAGGCCTAATGCAAAATTCTTAATTCCATTGATAAATTCATAAGTAGCAAACTTTTCATTATCGGGATGCGCTCCACAAAAAATCAAATATGATTTTAAATAAGTTACTCCTAATTCAAATGCTTGTTTCTGTTCTAATGTCTTAATTTCTTTCATCTCATTGTTCCTCCTTAAAATATTAATTTTATTGTAACTGTCTATATATGAACATGCAAAAAACAGGAGTCTAATAATTTATCTTATTATTTATGAATTATATCATAATCTTACTTATTTAACAAGTAAATAAGTAATAGGAACTGGTATAATAGCTGAAATGTTCGTTTTAAAATTTTAATGTTTGATATAAAAATTTTATAATTTAAACATTGCACAAAATTTTTATGAAATTTAATTTATTATAATAATTTTTGTTTTATAATTAATTTATTTTTGCTTTACTATTTTTTCTTTATTTTCAATTAACTAAATAACTAGTAATTTGTTATCTACCTTTATGGTAATACCAAAGTAAATGATCAAATCCATTTCTACTTATTTTTTTACCATAAAGTTCTTCCGCTTTATTTCTGATACTATCTATATATCCAATATATTTCTTATAATTATTTTTTAATGAATCTTCTTTTATATCTAAATTTAAATATCTCTTAATATATTTACACAATGACTTTTTTAATACATTATCATATATTGAATAGTTATCTTCAAATTCTGTTCCTTCAAATATGATTAAACTTACATAATGACAAAATTTAGTAGCAAAAGAAAAATGATTTTTTTCTCCATTATGTTGTGGCGTTTGTATATAATTTAACAATTTATATTCTTTTGCCTCATCTTTTAATAATTTTTTTAATTCTGATCTTGGTAAGGATAAAATTCTATCTCTAACAACATTTCTCCCCATTTTATCAGAATTTAAGTGAGTACTATTTTCATTATCTACTGCAATAATAATATTTTCAATAATATCTTCATAAGAAAAGCCTTTTGAAGAACATTTTAAATCGGTATCAATTATTTCTTTCAATTGTGATATCCAGTATCTACTTGAGCCAATATACTTTATCGTTCCATCTTTTTTATAGATAATTTCATCTTCACCGATTTGTGTTCGTTTGTAATCTGAATCTGTAGAAATCATTGCTTCTACTCTTGATACATTATCACTTGTTAATTTTACGATTTTAACTTTTTTATTATTATATTCTATCACTTCTTCTAAAAGTTTGTATTTTTCAGAATTAATTTTTTCTTCCTTAATTAAACTCATTATATCAACTCCATTTTAAATTATTCCTTTCTGGTTAATTACTAAATTGTAATTTCTCGAGATAGTTACATCATAAAAATAACTTTTGTTCCGTTATATTATTTTTTCTATATTGGTAAAAAACTAAGTCCAATAAATGCTAAAACAATAAATAATAATCCTGTATAAAATAAAACTTTTATTGCTGGACTTTTTACAAATCTCATTACATAGCTTTTATTTGGATTCTGTGGATTATAGAAAACATCTAATTCCGTCCCAACAGGAAAGTGTTCTTTTAATGCATTGGTAGAAATATGTGCATTACTATTAATTACTAGATTATCTTCTTTAACATCATTTCCCACTTCGGTTTTTACGCTATTAAAAGATGATGATTTATTTACAATCCAGCCATATTTAAGTCTTTGATTATATTTAATATTGTCAACGATATATTCTACTATAGGAAAATTTACTCCATTATTATTCCATAATGTATACTTTATAACTTTTCCTTTTGTTATTTGATTACATTGTTTAATCATCTTTTTATCTTTGTTCTTAAATATTAATGATAAAATCAACAGTATTAAACCTACAGATATAAATATCGCGAAAAATAATAAATTTATTTTCATTTTTTTTAATCTCCCTTTACAAATTACTCTTTGTTACTACAAAATCATTATAACATTTTAATTGTAAAAAGTATATAATAACAAAAAATTATATTTTATAATAAAAAGCTATATGAAACTGTATAAGACTTTACTGTTGGAATATCTCGTTATCATCATTATTCTATTTTCAGTCGTTGAAAAGATTATATAATATTAAAATATATTAATAGTTTTTCTGTATAATATATGGTATAATAATACTTAGGTGAATCTAAATGGATGAAAATATAACAATATTGCAAAGTAAAAAGAAACTACTTTATTTAATAACATATAATGCTATATTAATAGTAATATCAATTTTGATGATAATATTTTCTAATTTACTACCAGTTAAATTTCTCGTTATATTAGCAAGAATTTTTGCCGGTGTTTTTATTTTTGTATTTGGATATAATATTATATCATTAGTCTTACAATTAAAAAATCCTAAAGAAATATTTAGCATAACAAGTGACGGAATAATAGATAATACAAACTTTGCAATTTTTAATAATATAAAATGGGATGAAATAAAATCAATAGATATTATTAATAAAGAATTTAATACAAAAAGTGAAATATATACAAAAAAATTTATTGGTATTGATTTAAATAATATCGATGATATAATTTCAATAAGTGATGATTTTATTAAAGAAAGAATCAATAATAATATAAAAAATTTTGGGAAGCATATAATAATTGATTTAGGAAATGCAGATTGTGATATAGATAAAGTATATAATGTATTAAAAGATAGATTCGAATCTTTTAAATAATACTAAAAGTATAAAAAAAATTTGTTAGTTAATAATATAATTATCTATAATGGGTGGTTAGTATATGAAAAAAATATATTATAATGGTGATTTCATTACCTTAGAGAATAATAATATTGAGGCAATTTTTATAGAAGATGGGATAATAAAAGCTACTGGTAAAAAAGAAGATATCTTAAAAAATAAAGATAATATGACAGAGATAATAGACCTAAAAGGACATACTATGATGCCTTCTTTTATAGATGCACACAGCCATTTTTCCGGTGTTGCTACTAACTTTTTAAAAGTAAATTTAGAAAATTGCTCAAATTTTAAACAAATTCAAGAAGAACTAAAAATATATAAAGAAGATAACAATATAGTTGATGGTAAATGGATTTTAGCTCATGGTTATGATCATAACAATCTAGATGAAAAAGCACATCCAAAAAAAGAAATTATTGATGAAGTTCTACCAAATAATCCTGTAATTTTAGAACATAAATCAGGTCACGTAGGGGTATTTAATAGTAAAGCTTTAAAAGAATTAAATATCTCAAATAATACAATTGCAAAAGATGGAGGTTTTATAGAAAAAATAAACGGAGATTTAACAGGTTACATGGAAGAAAATTCTTTTTTAGAGTACCAAAAGCAAGTCCCTATGCCAAAAATAGAGGAATTGTTAAAAGCATATGAAAAAGCACAATACAAATACTTATCTTATGGTATTACCACAGCACAAGATGGTATGACATATTCTTCTTTAATTCCAATATATGAAAACCTAATTTCAAATGATATATTAAATATAGATTTAGTATCATACATAGAAGTAAAAAATAAAGAAATATTTTTTAATACATTTAAAAATAGCATAAAACAATATTATAAACATTTTAAAATTGGAGGATATAAAATATTTTTAGATGGTTCTCCTCAAGGAAAAACCGCTTGGATGAGAACTCCATATATTGATGATAAAAACTATTTTGGATATGGAACTATGAAAGATAGTGATGTCGAACTTTCAGTAAAAGCTGCTATAGATTCAAATCTACAACTTCTTGCCCACTGCAATGGAGATAAAGCAGCAGAACAATATATAAATAGTATAGAAAAATATAAAAATGATATTAAATCTTTAAGACCAGTTATGATACATGCACAATTACTTGGCATAGACCAAATCGAATATCTTAAAAAATATAATATAATTCCATCTTTTTTTGTATCCCATGTTTTCTACTACGATGATATACATGTAAAAAATTTTGGATATGAAAGAGCAAGTAATATAAGTCCTACAAATAGTACATTAAAAGAAAATGTAATATTTACCCTACACCAAGACTCACCTGTAATAGAACCTAATATGTTTGAAACAATATGGACTGCAACATGCAGATTAACTAAAAGTGGTAAGTTACTTGGTAAAGATGAAAGAATTCCAGTTATAGAAGCCATAAAGGCAGTAACAATAAATAGTGCTTATCAATATTTTGAAGAAGATAAAAAAGGAAGTATAAAAGAAGGAAAATTAGCTGATTTAATAATTATTGATAAAAATCCACTAAAAATAAATGTAGATGACATTAGAAATATAAAAATATTAGAAACAATAAAAAATGGAAATACTTTATATAAAAAAACATAGAAAAGCTTTAAAGAAAAACACAATAAGTATTTACTTTTATAATAATTAATGATAAAATATATACAGATAGAGGTAATAATTTATATGAAAATCTACAAGAATTTTGAACGGGAATCGGGAATTGTAACTTGTGTTGAAAGCTCTTTAAATAGAGAATCCTAATGGTTACAACGGGATGCCCACCTTTTAGAAAAGGGTTTTATCATTTATATTACCTTTATCTTTTATATTATAGTTAAAAGGATTTATTTCCTTTTATTTTTTTACATTTTTATATTTAAAACAAAATATTATTCTTCATATTTTATATGCTTTTTTAATTTATTTTGTACTTTTGTCTCTATTCTAGACACGTAAGAACGAGATATTCCAAGTTCATTAGCTATCTGTTGTTGAGTTTTAGGATTTAATCCATTTAATCCATATCTTAATTCCATTATATATTTCTCTCTTTTTGGTAATTTATTATTTATATAATCTATAACTTGGTCTGCTACCACTTTATTATATATTGTATCAATAGCATCTTTTGTATTAGCATTTAGAGTTTCTAAAAGTTCCATATCGTTTCCGTCTTTATCAGTTCCAATAATTGTATTCATAGATACTTCAGATTTAATTTTTTTAGTAGCTCTTAAATGCATTAATACTTCATTTTCTATACATCTACTAGCATAGGTACTAATCTTAAAATTCTTTTCACTACTAAAACTATTTATAGCTTTTATAAGACCTATAGTACCTATAGAAATTAAATCCTCCATATCTTGTTCATTAGACGAATATTTTTTTGCTATATGTGCAACTAATCTTAAATTATGTTCAATTAACTTATTTTTTGCCTCTTTATCACCTTCTAGATACTTTCTAATATAATATTCTTCTTCAGTCTTAGTAAGGGGTTCTGGAAATAAATTATTATTTGAAATATAACCAAATAATAACAATATATGTGAAAATAAATTACTTAAGATACTTAACATACAATATCTCCTCCTGTTTTATTAATATACTAGTATGCCAAAACAACATTATTTTGCATGTCATTCTTGTACCAATAAGTAAAAGTGGTAAATTTTATTTTCACAAATTTCTAATTTATAAATAAACAAAATAAAAGACAACTAAAATAGTTGTCTTTACTTAATAATTAACTTCTTAATTCTATTTAACACTCCTTTTATTCTATCAGAAAAAGAATTTTTTTCTTCTCTAACAATTAACTGAGTATTAGCCCTTCTACTATTTGAATTTGTATAACTACTAGTACTAAATAGTACCGGTACTTTTTCTACAACTTCTTCTGAGTTTATAGTTCCATTTACTTGCTTTACTATATCTTCTAATTCCTTTTTTAAATCAATTTTTTTAGATTCATTAGGATTATTTTGCTCTTCTGGTTTCACATCTTCTTCTACTATTTCTTCTGATATTTCTATTGTTTCTTCTATAAAATCATCAATATCATTATCTAAATTTAAGTTAATCTCTTCAATATTTTCTGTACTCTCTTCGTCTTTTAATTCTTCTAATTCTTTTAGTTCATTTGTTATTTCTTCTACCTCAGAAATAGTATCATCTATTTTTACATCACTTATAACAGAATTAAAGTTTTCTTTATATTCGCCGTTTTTAAGGTCATTTATTTTCTTGTTATTCTCTTTTATTATTATATTTAATAAATCTACTCGTTCAAATAATGAATCTCTATATTTTTTATCTTTTTCATTATCAGAAAAGCTTTTAGTTATCTCTAATAACAAACTATAAATTTCCTTTTGCTCTCTTTTTATTTCTTCTTTTATTTCATTTATTTTTTCTAGAACTTTATCATCTAATTTTTCTAAAAAATCCATAATCATACCTCTAATAATTAAATTATATCATATGAGTATTTACTTTTCTATATATTTAATAAAAAATATATAAATTTTAAATAGCATGGAAAACTAACCATGCTATTTTTAACTATTATTTTAAAAATCCATTTATAATTTCATTTTCAGCTTCTTTTTCACTAAGACCTAACGTCATAAGTTTTACCATCTGCTCCCCTGCTATTTTTCCTATTGCAGCTTCATGAATAAGCCTTGCATCTATATTATTAGCAAGTATTTCTGGAATAGCTTTTACAGTGGCATTATCCATTATAATGGCATCACATTCTACATGTCCATAACATTTTGTATTACCACTAACTTTAGAAATAAACTCTTGTTTTGATGCATCTTTTGCAACTGATCTCGAAGTTACATGTGTACTTGCATTTTCACCATTTAAAACAACATCAAATTCAGTTTTTGCAAATTGAGCTCCATGTGTCATTATTTTTTCATTAATAACAAGATTAGTGTCCTTAGCAAGATTTCCAAATGTTTGTCTTATCGAATTATCTACACCTTTAATTTGTACAGTTTCCATTTCTAGTGAGCTACCATCTTTTAAATCAATTATAGTTTGAGGATTTAATATTCTTTTTCCAGTTCCTTCACCTTGCCCATAATGTTTTTCAATATACTTAACTTTTGCTCCTTCCTCTAAGAAAAATCTATGTATACCATCATGTTCAGAAGTTTCACAAGAATCATTGTGAATACCACAACCAGCAATTATAGTTACTTCAGCATTTTTACCTATATAAAAGTCGTTATATACAATATCTGTAAGACCTCCTTTAGTTAGTATAACTGGTATATGTATAGTTTCATTCTTTGTACCTTCTTTTACAATTATATCAATTCCTTGCTTATCTGTTTTTGATACAATATTAACATTTTCTGTAGTATGCCTCTTAATTCCACTTCCATTTTCACGTATATTAAAAGCTCCAGATGGGAAGTCATCAATATCAGATATCTTTTTTAGAATAAATTTTTCTATATTATTTAATTTTTTATCCATTGATATCCTCCTTTAAAAATTTACAAGTTTTAGTATTATTTAATAATTTTGGTAAAACTTCATCTCTTGTTCCACTTTCTTTTATTTTTCCATTTGATATTAAAATAATATTATCAGCAATATTTAATATTCTTTCTTGGTGTGAAATAATCATTATAGAGCCAGATATCTCATCTTTCATATTAGAAAATACATCTATTAAATTACTAAAGCTCCATAAATCAATACCTGCCTCTGGTTCATCAAAAATTGTAAGCCCTGATTTTCTAGCTACAACTGTTGCAATTTCAATTCTTTTTAATTCACCGCCTGAAAGTGAAGCATTTACCTCTCTTTTCATATAATCTCTTGGACATAACCCAACTTCTGAAAGATATTTACAAGCTTCTGAAAACTTTACCTTTTTTCCAAGTGATAAATTAATTAAGTCATAAACAGTTATTCCTTTAAATTTTACAGGTTGTTGAAATGCAAAACCAATCCCCTTATTTGCTCTTTCTGTTATACTAAGATTAGTTATATCTTCTCCATTTAATAAAACCAAACCAGAGTCTGGCTTTTCAATTCCCATTATTATTTTAGCAAGAGTAGATTTTCCACCACCATTTGGACCTGTAATTACTATAAATTTATTATCATCAATAGCAAAGCTAATATTATCTAATATTTGTTTACCATCTCTATTAAAACATATATTTTTTAATTCTAACATTTTAAGTTCCTTTCTTTTTTATATCCTTTATTATTATAACACGGCAAAAAATGTTTTGCAAGTCTAACTTTTTATTTCTATCATTTTCTACAAAATTATAATATATTTTATTACAATGTTACTTGATTTTGTTTACATAATGTGATATAATTTATTAATCTTAATCCATATGAATAAGAAAATTTTTATTCAAAGTAAGGAGTATGCATCATGAAATTTAATGTTACATCTAATGGTCTTATATTTTTTAAAAAGAAGGATGGGATAACTATAGAGCAAAACTTTCCGTTAAAAGAAATATCCGAAGATGAAATTATTGAGCATCGGCTATCCGATGTCCCTGGATTTATTCTGAAAAAAGGCGATAAACTCTATTATAGCGAAATTCCAAATAATTCAAGACTTTCAAATAATGAAATTACAGAAATTCACCTTTGTAGTTCACTTTCAAAGACCTGTAAACATCTATCTGCAGCACTTGAATGTGATGGCGGATGTCAAAAAGTAAGAGACATATCAATTGATTCATATCCAAAAGAGCGACTCGATTATTTTTCTAAATTAATATCTGCAAAACGTATTGAGAAATATCCTTTTGTAACATATGGATATGAAACATTTAACACTGAACATAATTGTTTAGTCGTTATGGAATGTAAAAATCATGAAAAATAAATAATGTAACAAAATTAAAAAGGTAGTATTTATAACAAGTACTACCTTTTTAGTTTTATATCTCTTGACAAATAATATACACAAATATATACTTATAACGAGGTGTAAAATGTTAAAAGCTGCAATTCCATATTCATTAGAAAGTATAGAAAATATAAACTACATATTAGAAGATACAGATATAATACAAAATTCAAGTGTTACTTATCAAGATATATTAAATATATACTCTGAAGAACTAGAAATAAAGCAATCACTTTTTAAAAATGTATGCTTTAAAAATTGTAAAATGGAGAAAATATATCTTAATAATTGTATCTTTGAAAATTGTGATTTATCCAATATAGATATGTCAAAAGCTACTTTAAAAAGAGTATCTTTTTTAAATTGTAAATTAGTAGGTACAATTTTTGAAAGTAGTTATTTTGAAAATGTATATATAAAGGATTCTAATTTATCTAACATATACCTAGATTATTCAACAATATCACAAAGTGAATTTTATAATTGTATGTTAAATTCTTCTTCAATTACTAATGTTCATTTTAAAGATATAGCATTAAATGAATGTAATTTGAATCTTTGCAACTTATCAAATACAAGTCTAAATAAAATAGATTTATCTACTTGTATAATTGATGGAATAACTATATATGAAAAGGATCTAAAAGGCGTAATTTTAACACAGTTACAAGCTTTAGAATTTTTAAAAATATTAGGTATTAAAATTAAAAAGTAGCTATAAAAACTTATAGCCCTTTATCTACTTCTATCATCAAATGAACTTCTTGTATCAACTTGATGTAGTTTTTCTAATTGTTTTTCGGTAATATGTATAACTTTGCCACAACAAGGCTCAAATTCTTTGTTTCCATATACTAACCAAATTACATTTTCTCTTTTTAAATCTTCTTTTGGCATAGTTCCAGGACATGGATAACCATCAGTAAATACAATCTTATTTATTTCTCTTTTCTTTGTAAATGACCTAACTGCTAAATCCCAATCTTCTGTCCAAGCAGAGTGTCCTCTAGCTCCCTGTGGTATAGTAAAATTATCTATATCCCTTACATTTTTAATATCTACCATTCCCCAAAATCTCTCATTAAAACATCCAACTCTTAATTTTGATTGTTTTAATAATGGTTTTATTTGCCTTAAAAATGCTTTTACTAAATCTAATTCAACTGAACCAGAAACATCTATCATTATCTCTGTTTCTGCATCATCTTCTATATCATTTTCTTCTAATCTATAAGCATAGTTATTTTCGGCAATAGATCTTCGTTGGCTCCAAATTGTTTCAGATTCTTCTATTTCCCTTCGTATGAGAACTTTCCAATCAATAGCTTCTTTACTTTCTCCTATACTACCTAATTTAATTGTTCCATCTTGGGTACTTCTTATATCTTTTTCGGTTTTCTCTCGCCTAGATTTGAATTTTTCTCTTTTTTCTTTTCTATTATCTTCAAATTCTCCTCTTTCATCAAAATCCATAGTAGACTGTTCTTCTACTTGTTCTTGACTTTGTGTTTGGCTTTGTTCTTGTTTTTTTGCATTTTTGCCTTGTTTTTTCCCTTGACCTTCTTGTTGTTCTCTAAAGGCTTCTTCCCATAAGCTATGGTCATCTCCTTGCTCTTGTCCACCATTTGAATTTTGATTATCATTATCTTGCCCTTTCTCTTGTCCGTTTCCTTGACCATTTTCTTGCTCTTGATTCTGTTCATCTTGCGATTGATTTTCTTGTTGCCCACTTTGATTATTGCCCTGTCCACCATCTTGTTCTTGGCTTTGCTCTCCACTTTGTGAATTATCTTGGTTTTGGCTTTGTCCGTTGCTGATTTTGTTGTTCTTGTTGTTTTTGTTTTTCTTTTAATAATATCTGATAAAATTCTTCAGCAGAATAATTTAGTGCTTCTGGCTTATTTACATATCCTTCTTTAATTGTAAATCCATCTCTTTCTAAATTTGCATTTATAATTGCATCTGTAGCTATGTTCCAAACATCTAAATCTCTCATATTTCCAGATTTATCTTTTAACCTTAACATATGCATAAACTTAATATGCATTATTTCGTGTGCAATAATAAATAATCTATCATTTTCACTTAAACTTGCAAAATAATTAGGATCAACATATATATTTTTTCCATCTGTAGCAGCTGTATGATATTTTAGGTCATCTCTAAATTCAATATTGGCAGTAGCAATTTCACTACCAAATCTAGGATATTTTACTAACATTTTTCTTTTTGTATCATAAATCAAATTAGTATTGACAGCCATTTATTTTTTCCTCCTTCCTAATAACTTTTGCAAATTTTGTAATTACATTATTAAATTCTTTCATTATCTTCTGCAATTTGTTTTGGTTCTCTAGTTAAATATGAACTATACATTTGTCCTATATCTGTATAAGCTGAAACTCCTTCATCTGCATAACCTTCTGCTTCTTTTCCAGTATGTAATGATAAAGATACATCTTGCAATTCACTTATCTTTTCCATTTTTCTTTCATCATTTCCTGCCCAATATATATCGTATATTGATAAATATTCTGGATCACAATGTTTTCTTATAAATTCTCTACAAGATT
>OBKV01000936.1_pt1 | contig 20372 bp, 9 predicted proteins | sample 1517301 | NCBI WGS metagenome assembly OBKV01 (sample SAMN04571685, study PRJEB22368) | human gut metagenome | biome: human gut; material: stool | host: Homo sapiens | place: Luxembourg | collected 2012-06-29 | reverse complement strand
CTGGTCAGCCAAAGTGCCGCCCAATGCTCCGATTCCTGCTTTTATGAGTCCCATATCAGTCTCTCCTTTGCTGTTTTTTTACGGCTTTTGCAGCCGACAGGGCCTCCTCGCCCGTTACATTGTCATTTTATCATATTCTACGGCAAAATAAAAGAACAAATTATTAATTCGCAGGGAAAATTTCCTCCGCCGCAGAGAAAATTTTTTCTTATGGATTTGCCTGCGGGAAGTTGCTGAATAGTTCAACAACAAACTGTTGCCCGCCTCTTAGGCTCCCTCCTGAGGGAGCTGTCCGTAGGACTGAGGAAGTATTTCTTAAAAAGCACAAAGCCCGCAGCCACCTTCGACTTCTCCTTGAGGAGAATGTGTCGAGCCTGCGAGACGGATGAGGTGTGCCGCAGGCGGTACGCACATTATCGCGGCATTAAACTGTTGCCAACACCTTAAAGAAACTGTCGCATAGCGGCTGAGGGAGAGACGATTTTGCAAAACTTCGCCAAGATTTCGTTTGTCATTTTGTCATGGCTAAAACCGCACTTAAAGCAAAAAGCATATAAAATCAGCAAAGCCGCAGTCCCTTGATACACAAGGAACTGCGGCTTTCAGAATCATGTTGTTCGCATTCAATCGTCGCCGAATATTTCATCATATACGGCCATTTCGTCGACCCAATCAGGGTCATATTTTGAACCGCCCATCTGAGAGTTGCAATGCGGGCAAACGGCATACGGCTTGTCATATATCGCCCCGCAAACGGAGCATTCGTATTCGTCCGCCCTGAATAAATGCGAGTGCTCGATCCAATGCGCCTTACTCATTTCTTCACCCCTATATCTGCTTTGTTTCTTACATAGAAATTATACTCCTCACGGTCAAAAAATGCAAGTGAAATTATAAGCCCGTCATACATTTTTAACGGCCGAATCCGCCGTATTGTTAGAAATCTGTTAGAAAAACAATTATTTAGGCAGGAAAACCGAGTATAAAAAAGGCCGCAACCCCTTGATTTACAAGGAATTGCGGTTGGCGCGCTGCAAGGGACACAGTCGGCTGCGCCGCCTTGCGTGCTCGGCGACCGCCGCTCCGCGGCAGTACCCTCCTCACACTTCGCGCCTAAAGTAACTGATGATTAATTCGAAGTTATGCTTATCGGCGAGATGATTTTTCGCCGAAAGCGTTCGAAAGCGCAGTTAATACTGGCTTATGTATTAACGAGCATTTCGGGCGTTAAGCGGCGGGAAAGCAGCCGCCGAGAAGCGTGACGGCGACTAATCAGCGGTTACAATAAAGTCCACCGGACTGTTTTCTTAACGTCGCTCACCCTCTCATGGTTCGAGTCCCAATTGGTTTACAAACAAAAAAGGAATCGCTTTTGCGATTCCTTTTTCCGTGGCGCGCTGCAAGGGACTCGAACCCCTGACCTTTTGGTTCGTAGCCAAACACTCTATCCAGCTGAGCTAGCAGCGCATATGCAATCATTCCTGATTGCCAAAGTATAGTAACACATTCCGCGGCAAAAATCAATACCTATTTCAAAAAATTTTGAAATTTCGGCGGCGGCTGCACAAGTGCCGGGCAAACGATCGGCATTATTTATGATTTTGAACGCTGTCGGCGGTCAGCGGGAGTGCGATATTTATTAAGCAAGGGCAGAAGAATCGTGAAGATAAATATTTTGATTGCATTTCGGTCTGTCTCTCCCTCGGTCTTTCTCGGTTTAACCCTACGAACTTGCGCCACCTGCCTGCGGTACACCTCATCCGTCTCGCTTTGCTCGACACCTTCTCCTCAAGGAGAAGGTGAAATATCCTGCAAGCTTGGCATTTGACCCCCAATCCCTCAGTCAGCCTGCAGCTGACAGCTCCCTTTACACAAGGGAGCCTTTAAAGTGCGTGACTTCGGTGCAATTAGCGAATTTTCGCTTTCGGATTTAATTTTGCAGTTGTCCACCGAGGGAGCCGACCAAACTACAAGCTCGGCAATTGATGCGGCGGGAGCAAGTCTTCGCCCTGCCAATGAAAATTCGGGCTTTCAAATCGTGCATATATGGTATTATGAGTGCCAAAAACCGGCAAGGGTCTCCCTGCCGGTTTTATTATTCGGGTGAAATTTGCTTTTGTCATGTGAGCGATGGTCGAAATGCTGTTTGGGTCAGAATTTTCGCATATCAAGGAATTATACCGCACCGTGCTCCCGTCATTTGCGCACGAGCGGCTCATTGACGGCGAATTTATAGACATTATCAAAGCCGTTATAGAAGCATATATCCACGGTCATATCTTTCTGATTATAGACGGCGCTCCATATGGTGCTGCACAGGTAGCCGTGGAGCGTTTCGTTGTCTATGCTCGTTGCTTCAAGCAGCCCCATCGCCTCCTCCTCGGTGGTCACGCCCTTCGATGCGTCGAGAGCGGCATAGACTGTATCCACTCGATCATAGCCCATTCCGTCCGGGTCGTCAATGCCCTCGGTGAGGAAGTAATTCGCAGCCGCAAGGTAATCCACGGCGCAATCCTTGCGCTCCTCGGGATATATGACCTTCATCTCGCCGTCAACATATTCAACGACTGCCGTTTTGCCGGAAGCGTCGGCTATCTGATAATGATAGGTGCAATCAACGATGAGGGGGTCACGCATATCATACTTTTCAAATATTGCAATGGCTTCCTCGACGGTGGCGGCCTTATCGAGCACGGCTCTGATTATCGCCGTGGTGGTCAGATTCGTCTTTTTCGTCATCTGGAATGTCGGATGCTTCTCAACCTCGAGCACTCCGATGGAGAGACCCTTTTCGTTCATTCCGTCGAACGGAACATAGGGCGCAAGCAGCAGGAACGCTCTGTCATAGTCGTTCTCGGGAGTGAAATCCCCGTCATAGCCGTTAAACATGGCGCAGACGGAGGAAATGCTGGCGTAGCCGTCGTCCGGATGAGTCCAGACAAGGATATAGTCGGAGTCGAGATAATCAAAATTGCGTGAGAAGAGATAGTCCCCGTCGGGGGTTATTGAATTGAAGGTGGTGCAACCGGGGCCTTTAAGGCTACCGAAAAGCGCATGAGCCATACCCTTGAGCAGCAGGCCGACATTGGTCGAAACGCCACGGTCAAGCATTTTGTCGATATCGTAGTCATAGCTGTAGTCCATCATGTAGAAGCCGTCCTCGAGCTTCGTCACGGAAGCTATCGAGTCGTATTGCTCCTTCAAATGGCCGAAAGTATTTGCGCTCACCAGCATCAGCAGTGAGATGGTGACGCTTATTACTCGCCTGAGTGCAGTTAAAATCATAAAACACCTCTTTAATTTATTTGGTAATGATTATACATTATCCCCCTGCGCTTTGTCAAGGCAATGTATACAAACGGCGAAAGCGCCCGCTTCATGCCGAATAACTCATCAAATGCGCCCCTGCGGCGGGGAATTATGATATTTTCTGATTAATTTTACAAATAAAATGCAAAATTCTTCTTCATTTTGGATTAATTATAGGTTTACAAATAAAAAGAAAAGTGTTAATATATGCAGTGGTGTATTTTATCACTTTTTTACTCAGCACACTATTTTAGGAGGAAAAAGACTATGGCAAGAAAAATGAAGACCATGGACGGTAACAACGCTGCGGCATATGTGTCCTATGCGTTCACGGAAGTTGCCGGTATCTACCCGATAACTCCGTCCAGCCCCATGGCAGACTACGTTGACCAGTGGTCGGCGCAGGGTCTCAAGAATATCTTCGGCACCACCGTTAAGGTTGCCGAGATGCAGTCGGAGGCAGGCGCAGCCGGCACCGTTCACGGTTCGCTCGCAGCCGGTGCTCTCACCACTACTTACACTGCATCCCAGGGCCTTCTGCTCATGATACCCAATATGTATAAGATCGCCGGTGAGCTTCTCCCCAGCGTTTTCCACGTATCGGCTCGCTGCGTTGCTTCCCACGCACTTAACATTTTCGGCGATCATTCCGATGTTTACGCCTGCCGTCAGACCGGCTTTGCAATGCTTGCAGAGACCAACCCGCAGGAAGTTATGGATCTCGGCGCCGTTGCTCACCTTGCAGCGATCAAGGGCAGAGTTCCCTTCATCAACTTCTTCGACGGCTTCCGCACCTCTCACGAGATCCAGAAGATCCAGATCTGGGACTATGAGGATCTCAAGGAAATGTGCGATATGGACGCTGTTGAGGCTTTCCGCAAGAGAGCTCTCAACCCCGAGCGCCCCGTAATGCGCGGCTCTCACGAGAACGGCGATATCTTCTTCCAGCATCGTGAGGCTTGCAACTCCTACTACGACGCTCTGCCCGCAGTCGTTGAGGAATACATGAACAAGGTCAACGCCAAGCTCGGCACCGACTACAAGCTCTTCAACTACTACGGCGCTCCCGACGCTGAGAATGTCATCGTAGCAATGGGCTCCATCTGCGATGTTGCAGAGGAAGTTATCGACTACCTCACCGCTAAGGGCGAGAAGGTCGGCCTTGTCAAGGTTCGCCTTTACAGACCGTTCTCCGCTGAGAAGCTCGTTGAAGCTATCCCCGCGACCTGCAAGAAGCTCGCTGTTCTTGACAGGACCAAAGAGCCCGGCTCACTCGGCGAGCCCCTGTTCCTTGACGTTGTCGCAGCTCTCGCAGCTACCGGCAGAAGCGATATCAAGGTCATCGGCGGCCGTTACGGTCTCGGTTCAAAGGATACTCCGCCCGCAAGCGTATTCGCAGTTTATGACGAGCTTGCCAAGGACGCTCCCAAGGCTCACTTCACCCTCGGCATCAACGACGATGTTACCTATCTCTCACTCGAAGAGAAGGAAGCTCCCAACACCGCAGCCGAAGGCACCATCGAGTGCAAGTTCTGGGGCCTCGGCGGTGACGGCACCGTCGGCGCAAATAAGGACTCCATCAAGATCATCGGCGACCACACCGACAAATACGTTCAGGCTTACTTCCAGTATGACTCCAAGAAGACCGGCGGTATCACCATCTCCCATCTTCGTTTCGGCGACAGCCCGATAAAGAGCCCCTACTATATCAATAAGGCCGACTTCGTTGCCTGCCACAACCCCTCCTATGTTGAGAAAGGCTACAAGATGGTCAACGATGTTAAGCCCGGTGGCGTATTCCTCATCAACTGCCAGTGGGATGCCGACGAACTGAGCGCAAAGATGCCCGCAGAGGCAAAGCGCTACATCGCAAAGAACAACATCCAGCTCTACACCGTTAACGCTATCGACCTTGCCGCCAAGATCGGCCTCGGCAAGCGTACCAATACCGTCCTTCAGTCAGCATTCTTCTCACTCTCCAAGGTTCTGCCCGAGGCTGAGGCTATCGGCTACATGAAGGAGAAGGCCCAGAAGTTCATGAAGAAGGGCAAAGAGATAGTCGAGATGAACGAGAAGGCTATCGACGCCGGCGCTACCGCATATGTCAAGATCGACGTTCCCGCCGACTGGGCAGACGCAGTTGACGCCCCCGTATCCGTCACCGAGAACGGCCCCGCAAAGCTCGTTAAGATGGTTGACAGCATCATGAAGCCGGTCGGCCTCATGAACGGTGATTCGCTGCCCGTATCCGCATTCGTTGACCATGCAGACGGCACCTTCGAGCAGGGCGCATCAGCCTTCGAGAAGAGAGGCGTTGCAGTCATGGTTCCCGAGTGGGACGGCGCAACCTGCGCTCAGTGTAACCAGTGCTCCTATGTCTGCCCGCACGCCACCATCAGACCTTATGCTCTGACCGAGGAAGAGGCTGCCAACGCCCCCGCCAACGCTATCATCGTTGACAAGAAGGGCAAGGGCAAGGGTGTTTACAAGTACACCCTCGCTGTTTCTCCCCTCGATTGTATGGGATGCGGCGTTTGTATCGGCGTTTGTAAGACCAACTCCCTCAAGATGGTTCCCAGAGAGAGCCAGGACGCTATGCAGCCCGTATTCGACTACATGGTCGAGAACGTCTCCGTCAAGGAAGACCTCGCTGACAACACCGTTATCGGCAGCCAGTTCAAGACTCCGCTGCTTGAGTTCTCCGGCTCCTGCGCCGGCTGCGCCGAGACTTCATATGCTCGCCTTATCACCCAGCTCTTCGGCGACAGAATGTATATCTCCAACGCTACCGGATGCTCCTCCATTTGGGGCGGCCCCGCAGCAACTTCACCCTACACCACCGACAAGAACGGCCACGGCCCCGCATGGGCAAACTCCCTCTTCGAGGATAACGCAGAGCACGGCTTCGGTATGTATCTCGGCCAGAACGCTATCCGCAACAGCCTGATAGCCAAGGTCAAGACCGTCTCCGAGGCAGAGTGCGCCCCCGAGGAGCTCAAGGCTGCCGCCAAGTCATACCTTGACACCGTCAACGACGGCGAGGCAAACGGCGCAGCCACCAAGGCTCTCGTCGCTGCTCTTGAAGGCGTTGACTGCGACACCTGCAAGTCCATCCTTGAGAATAAAGAATACCTTGCCAAGAAGTCCGTATGGATCTTCGGCGGCGACGGCTGGGCTTATGATATCGGCTTCGGCGGCGTTGACCACGTCCTCGCTTCCGGTGAAGATGTCAACATCATGGTCTTCGACACCGAGGTTTACTCCAACACCGGCGGACAGGCATCCAAGGCTTCCAACATCGGCCAGGTCGCTCAGTTTGCGGCAGCCGGAAAGTCCGTTGCCAAGAAGAGCCTTGCAGAGATAGCAATGAGCTACGGCTATGTTTATGTTGCTCAGATCGCCATGGGCGCCAACATGAACCAGACCATCAAGGCTTTGACCGAGGCTGAGGCTTATCACGGCCCGTCGATAGTCATCGCTTACGCACCCTGCGAGATGCACTCCATCAAGGGCGGCATGACCAACTGCCAGAACGAGATGAAGAAGGCTGTTGACAGCGGCTACTGGAATATGTTCCGCTTCAACCCCGCGCTCAAGGCAAAGGGCGAGAATCCCTTCACCATCGACAGCAAGCCCGCCACCGCGAGCTACAGAGACTTCATCATGAACGAAGCACGTTACTCATCACTCACCCGCTCCTTCCCCGAGAGAGCCGAGAAGCTCTTCACCCTCGCGGAGAAGACCTCAGTTGAGAGATATGAGCACCTGCTCCGCCTCAAGGATCTCTATGCCCCCAAGGCTGACTGATCCCCTGCTGAGTGATCAATAAATAACGCATCCCCTGCCGTCAGCAATGGCGGTAGGGGATGTTTCATTATATAATATGTATTTATCTTTTAAGGCTGTTGATCATTTCGATAAGGTCGATATAAAACGCCTGAGTCTGCGCCGCGTCGGCGTTGAGCCCTATCACCGTGCCGTGGTCGCCGCTCCTTGTGGGCGCGACCTGCCACACTCCCCGCTTGATATCCTTTGGCTGCCGCGGGAATTCGGTGTATTCGGCATAAGGATCGCCGGTCGGGTATTTTGCCGACACCACGCTCACCAAGCCGTCATTCGGCCGCCACGATTCGTCGATGACTATGCCGCCCGCGGTCGTACCCTTGTATGCGCCCATCGCAAGCGCAAACGGGTAAAGTATCGGCAGTGTGCCGGAAACGGGCACCTGGATATTTATCAGCGAGCTGTCAACGGTCGTGCAGTAGGAATACGAGAAATAATAGATATCGTCAACGGTGCGGATGCGTTTATTCAGCTCGGCTGCTCCGTCGGGCGAGAGGTCGTAGGCGGCGTGATCTCTGCCTGACTCCGTGACAGCCTTGATGGCGCTCTCGGCCTCCTTTTCGCTGCCCGCAGCGGAGTTGATGCCGAATTGGTCGAGCTTGAAGTCATAGATTCCGTCAACGGGCGAGCTGATGTCCGCAGCCCCGAAGCAAAGGCGGGCAAGCATCTCGGTGGTATCCGTTATGCCCACAATGCCGCCGACCGAATCGAGCACCTCGGTGAGCGAGGAGCCGTTATGCGGGGCGCAGAGGGTTATGACGCTGTTGACCCAATCGCCCTTTCCGCCGGTGAAAAGCGGCGAAGTTTCGCTGCCGCTCGCCGCCCGCTCAGCCTCGTCGCCGTAGGCAAGCAGCGAAGCCAAAAGCCGAACCGTTGCTCCGCCGAAGCTGTGACCGACAAGATTTATCTTAATGCGCTGACCGCCGTTTTTCTTGTCGCCCCAGCCCTCAAACATTGCGCTGTATGATCTGCCGTAGCGGGCGTGGTTATGCTCCGCCGAATGCGCCGCGCCGTAATCGACCGTTGATCCTGTCAGCATGGCGTACAGCTCGCAGGCTCTGTCCCACGCGCTCGATATCGGGCCGACGCTCGGCATATAGACCTCATAGCCTTGAGCGGTCAGGTACTGCTTCAGGTCAAAGGTGCCGCCGCCCCAATACTGGACGGTCTTGTTTATCCCCTCGCCCTCGCCCCAGCCGCCGAGACCGTGGACAAAAACATAGGGGTACTCCACCTTGCCGCCGTTCAGCGCCCACCACGTCTCACGGAACCCGCCGTAATGCACGGGCACCGCAACGGCGGTTATAACGATGCATATCGCGAGCACGAGGGCGATAATGCGGGCTGCCTTCTTCGGTTTCTTTTTGCTCTCCTGCGGCGGGGCGGCGGCTTCGTCTGCGGGAGCGGTCACCGGGGCGAAATCGCCCTTGAGCAGGAAATCGGTCGAAATGCCGAAAAGCTCGCTCATCGCTATTATCTTATCGGTATCGGGCAGCACAGCACCCGACTCCCACTTTGAAACGGACTGCCTCGAAACGCCGAGCGCCTCGGCAAGAGCCTCCTGCGACAGACCCTTTTCTCTTCTTAATTTCTGAATTTTTTCTCCTATATCCATATCTTCTCCTCCTTGGCGATTTTTTGAATACAATCGCATTATATCCCGCTTGAGCCGCCGAAGCAACCAACTTTAATATACATTTTGAAAATTATCGCCGATGTAAACCCGAGTTTACATCGTTTTGCGGCGAAAATTGCCGTTTATATTATGATAATAGCATTTTTCAGCCGTGCAGTCAATGGAATTATATCAAAAAAGCGATCGGGAGCATATCCCGACCGCAATGTGACTGTTTACTTTTCGCCTTTTTTCATCACCATGTTGTGCGTGAATGAGAATGTGCCTCTGATGCGGGCGATGGGCGAGGGATTCCACTCCTGCGGCGGGGCGGGCTTGATGCCGAGCCGCTCAAGGTGCGGGGCGTAGATCCTGAATCGGCGCATAAAATCCGCCGCGCTCTTATTTTCCCTATCCGTCCAGCCCGTCTCGGCGACGGCGGCAAGCCTCGGGAAGAATAATTCACAGAGCCTGTCAAAGTTGTTGATAAACTCCGTCCATATGGGCGTTTCAACACCGATTATATTCTCGGGCTTCTTCAGCTTCTTGGGCGCAGGCTCATAATTATAGGTCTTGATCAGCGGAGTCATGGCGTAGGGGTAGTCGCAGTAGTAGTGGAAGAAGTCGGAGACTATGACCTTGCCGCCCTTGTCGGCAAAGGCATAGGAGCGCTTCTTTTTATCCATCCACATCTGCACGGTGACGCTGCCGTCGACTATGCCGCTGTTGAGGCTCTCGTTCCAAACTATCGCCTTCCTGCCCTTGGAGGCGAGGAACTCAACGATCTGATTTGTGAACCAGCCTTGCAGCTCCTCCTCGTTTTTGAGTGAATTCTCTTTGATGCGCCTTTGGCAATCGGGGCAGCTCTGCCAATGCTTCTTGGGCGCTTCGTCGCCGCCGATATGAATATATTCGGAGGGGAAGATATCAATGATCTCTGAGAGAATGTCAAACACGACCTGCAAGGTCTCATCCTTGCCGGCGCAGAGGATATCCTCAAAAATGCCCTGGTGGGTCTTGACCTCGACCTCGCCGCCGGAGCATGAGAGCTGCGGGCAGGCATGGAGCAGGGCGGAGCAATGGCCGGGCACGTCGAATTCGGGAATGACGGTGATGAAACGCTCGGCGCAGTAATCGACTATCTCGCGCAGCTCGTCCTTGGTGAAGCAGCCGCCGTATTCGCCGTGCTCATCAAGGCTGCCGAAGGTGGAGTCGGGTCTGACAGAGGCTTTCTCGGTTATCTCGGGGTGGGAGTCGAGCGTCAGGCGGAAGCCCTGATCGTCCGTCAGGTGCCAATGCATCCTGTTCATCTTGACCTCTGCGGCAGCGTCGATTATCTTCTTCGTCTGCTCGATGGTGAAGATATGGCGCACGGTGTCAAGCATAAAGCCCCTGTATTTATAAGCGGGTCTGTCCTCAATACGGACTCTGGGGCAGCTTTCGCCGAGCTGAGCGAGGGTCTGCTCGCCGTAGAATTTACCGCTCGGCGAGCCGTAGCGCAGCTCGATGCCGCTCTTTACAACAGTGAGCACATACGCCTCGTCCGCAAGGGACTTGTCCTCGATATAGGTTATCTCAAGCTCCGACGGATCGACTTCGCCGCCGAGGAACTCGACCTTGTTAGGCTTGGGTATTACGTCAAGTCTTTTCATAATATATACCTCTTTAAAAACAAATATATATTTTAATTTAAAAAGCGGGCTGCATGGGAACAGCCCGCCTAAGTATTAGTCCTTGTCCTTGCCTTTATCCTTATCCTTGTCTTTTGGCTTGGAGTCGCTGTCCTCGTCCTCGTTCTCCTCTTTCGGGAGGATCTCGACCTTGATCTCGCCTATACGGCGATCCTCAAAGTTGAGGACGGTGAAGCGGAGATTATCATATTCGGCGACGGCGGGCTCCGGGTCGCTCTCGGACGGGAGATAACCGAGCAGGCTGATGACGAAGCCGCCGAGGGTGTCGTAATCGCCCTCCGGGAGCTTGGTGCCGACCAGCTCGTCGACCTCGTCGAGGTCGGTGATACCGTCAATGGTAAATGTAGTCTCGTTTATCTGGACTATTTCTTCGTCCTCGTCGTCGTATTCGTCCTGGATATTGCCTACGATGGATTCGAGCACGTCCTCAAGGGTAACTATGCCGGCGGTGCCGCCGTATTCATCGACCACCACCGCGAACTGCGTGTGGCTGTCATTCATCGCCTTGAAGAGATCGCCGCAGCTCTGAGTTTCGGGCACATAGAGCGCCTTACGCATGACCTTGGATATAGTCAAATCTGCGGGAATGTTGTGACCGACGTATTTTAACAGATCCTTGGCATAGAGCACGCCGACGATGCTGTCGGGGTCGTCCTCATACACGGGGATCCTGGAGTAACCGTTTTCAATGGCAAGCTCGGCGACCTCCTCGAGCGAGCGGGAGACTTCGATCGCCGTCATGTCGGTGCGGTGGGTCATTATATCGCCTGCGTCAAGGTCATCGAATTCAAAGATGTTGTCTATCATCTCTTTTTGCGAGTCCTCGATAACGCCTTTTTCGCCGCCGACATCGACCATCATACGGATCTCCTCCTCGGTGACGTTTTCTTCGTCAGCGTTGGGGTCAAATCCGAACAGACGGACCACGCCGTTGGTCGACACGGAGAGCACCTTGACAAATGGCTTGGCTATCTTCGCAATGAACAGCAGGATACCTACCACCTTGAACGACACTTTTTCGGGCACCTGCATCGCGATCCTCTTGGGGGCAAGCTCGCCCAAAACGAGCGAGAAATAAGAGGTGATGATGGTGATAAGCACGACGGAAATGCCGTTTATGACGCTCTCGGGTATGACGTTGACTATCGCGGTATGTTTAAGTGCATTCATGAGCAGGTCGGCGAAATTCTGTGACGCCGAAGCCGATGCAAGGAAGCCCGCGAGGGTAACGCCTATCTGAATAGTGGAGAGAAACCTGTTGGGGTTCTCGGTGAGCTTAACGATCTGCTTGGCTTTTTTATTGCCCTCCTCGGCGAGCTTCTGCATCTTGGTGTCGTTGAGGGAGATTATCGCTATCTCACTCATCGCAAAGAATGCGTTGAAGAAGATGAGGACAAAAAGCAGGACTAATTTAAGAATGATATCGAGCGCAGGGCCGGGGTCATCCATGTGGGATTTTCTCCTTTCGGTTTTTGCGGGAATGCAATAATCCCCGAGTATTACTGATTATTTTATCATATGGAACTTTTGTTGTCAACATTCCGTTTTGCATTCTACGGCCTCTCACGCCGAGCAAGACCGCCGCAAAGAGGGAAATCCGCTTGAAACGGGCTTTTACGGTCAAAAATGACTAAAAACCGAAAAATTCGGCTCTGTACCGAAAAGCGGACACAAAGTTGCTGACAAAATGATTAATATATGATATAATTTATCATAACATTTTATCAATAAGGTGAAAGCTATGCTGTATCTGATACTCGCCCGTGCCGGCGGGGGCAAAACCACCCATATCACCGAGCTGATAGACGGCTTCTCCGCCGCAGGCAAAAAAATAACTCTCATCGTGCCCGAGCAGTTCTCATTTATGAGCGAAAAGACAATGCTCGGCAGGATGGGAGCGGAGCGCTTTGCCGGCATCGACGTGCTCAGCTTCACGAGCCTTGCCGAGAAGCTGGTCGGCAAGCCCGCCTTCCACGAGCGCAGGCGGCTCGACGAGCCCGCGAAGGCGGCGCTGATGAGCTTCGCACTTGAGGCAGTCAAAGATAAGCTCAACCTTTACTCCGAGCATACCGAGAGAAGCTCCGTGATAGAGGAATTCGTGTCGCTTGCCTCCGAATTCAAGCAGAGCGCCGTGCCGCCCGAGCAGCTGGCTCTCGCCGCGGCAGAGATGGAGGACTGCCTGCTGAAAAGCAAGCTCGCCGATATCTCGCTCACCCTCGAAGCATATAACGCCTTGGTCGGCAGCAGCTATTTTGACCCCGACGACCTGCTCGGCGAGCTGAACGAGCTGCTGCCCGAGAGCGATTATTTCGCCGACAGGCTTGTATTCATCGACAGCTTCAGGGGCTTCACCGCTCAGGAGCACAAGGTCATCGAGCATATGCTCAGGCGCTCGCCCGCCGTCTATGTCACCCTCTGCACCGAGGATCTGAGCAACATGGGCGATGAGACGGATCTCTTTGCCCACACCAAGCGCACCGCCGCAAAGCTCATTGAATCGGCAAAGAGGAATTCCGTGGCGGTCGCAAAGCCGCAGTATCTTTCAAAAAGAAGCAAATTCAATAATTTCCCGCCGCATTTCCGCCGATACGCCGCGCCGGAGCTGGCAGCCCTCGAGCAGGAGCTTTTCTCCCCGTCGCCGAATGTATATGAGGACGACTGCCCCGGGATCACCCTCTGCCGCGCCGAGGATATCTACGCCGAGTGCGAATTCATCGCCTGCACGGCAAAGAAGCTCATGCGTGAAAACGGGCTTCGCAGCAGGGATATAGCCGTTATCGCAACGGACAGCGCCGCCTATGAAGCGCCGCTCAGAAGCGCCCTTCACAAATGCGGCATCTCCGTCTTTGAGGACAGCCGCCGCCCCGTGGACGCTTCGCCGATAGTCGCTCTCGTGCTCAGCGCGGCTCAGATAGCCTGCAAGGGCTTCGACACCGAGGCCGTCATGCGCTACCTTAAAACGGAGCTTGCGGGGCTGAGCGTCGACGAGACCGCCGAGGTCGAGAACTACTGCTACCTCTGGCAGATAAATTACGGCGACTGGCTGCACGAATGGGATAAGAATCCCTCGGGCTTCGGCGAATTCACAGACTCCGACACCGAGGAATTACAACGCCTCAACGAATTGCGTTTAAGAATAATCTCACCTCTTTGCAGGCTGCGTGACAAGCTCGCCGAGGGTCTGACAGGCGGTGAAGCGGCACAAGCGCTGCTTGATTTGTTGGAGGGCATAAATGCGCCCGAGAATATCCGCCTGCTTGCCCGCAGGCTCGCCGAGCAGGGCGAGGAGGGCATGGCGCTGGAGCTTGACCGCATCTGGGAGCTGCTCATGGATATGCTCGACAGCCTTGAGACCGTCTCACGCGACCGAGTGCTCTCGCCGAAAAAATTCTTTGACCTGCTCAAGCTGATGCTGAATATCCGCACCGTCGGCAGCCTGCCGCAGGGGCTTGACGAGGTGACCATCGGCTCCGCGGACAGGATAAGGGTGGCTTCGCCCAAGGCCGTATTCATAGCGGGCGCAAATGCGGGCGTTTTCCCCGCCGGCGCTGCCTCGGGCTCCGCTCTGACGGATAACGACCGCCGCAGACTGCTTGAAATGGGCATTGAGCTTGCGAGCTTCGGCGAATATCAGCTCGCCGAGAGCAAGCTGATAGCCTACAGCGCCCTTTGCTGCGCCGGCGAGAGGCTCTATATCTGCTGCCCCGAGCGCGGCTCACAGGGCGAGCAGCTTGCGCCCTCCGAGCTATATGTTAAGATAAAAACGCTCTTCCCCGCCTGCCGTGAAATCAAAACGGACGGAGCGGACGACCTGTATTATATCGAGGGCAGGGAGCTTGCGTTCGAGCGCCTTGCCAAGACCTCCGACCCCCGCCTGCGTGCGTCTCTGCTCGAATACTTCGGCAATGACGGCGAATATGCGGGCAGGATATCCGCTCTCGAGAGGGCGGGCGGCATGAGGAACTTCGCCGTCGCCGACCGCTCCGCCGCCGAGGCGCTTTTCGGCAGAGACATGAACATCTCCGCCTCACGGGTTGAGAGCTACTATAAATGCCCGTTCTCCTACTTCTGCCGCTACGGGCTCAAAGCCATGCCGCGCAAAATTGCGGAGCTCGACCCGATGCAGAGGGGCAACGTCATCCACCATGTGCTCGAGGAGCTGCTGCGCTCCTATCCTCAATCGGCGCTCTCGGCAATGTGCAGAGACGAGCTTTACAGCATTATATATGCCATAATGGAAGAATACCTTATGCGTGTACTCGACGGCAAGGGCAGGAGCGAGAGATTCCTTTATCTCTATAAAAAGCTCGCCTCCGCCGTATGCGACGTTGCGGAGCGGCTGATAAAGGAGCTGTCACAGAGCGACTTCCGCCCCGTTGAATTCGAGATGAAGATAGGCCCCGACGGCAAGCTGCCCTCCTATGAGCTGTCCGATCCCGAGGGCAGGATAAGGGTTTTCGGCGCCGTTGACAGGGTCGATATCGCCGAGATAGACGGCAAGAGGTATTTCAGAATTATCGACTACAAATCCTCGGGCAAGGATTTCCGCCTGAGCGACGTGATGCAGGGCCTCAATATGCAGATGTTCATCTATCTGTTCGCTATCTGGCAGTCGGGCAGAGGTGAGCTGAGCGGCGCTATGCCCGCAGGCGTGCTCTATTACCCCGCAAATTCGCCGATGGTCTCCGCCCCGAGAGACGAGGACGAGGAAAAAACCGCACTCGATATACAGAAAAAATGCCGTATGCAGGGCATAGTGCTCAGCGACTGCGACGTGGTCATAGCCATGGACAGGAGCGCGAGCGGGCTGTATATCCCCGTGGATTTCAAAAAGGGCGAGATGTCCGGCTCGCTCATCGGGCTTAGCCAGCTTGCAAAGCTCAAGAAGAAAGCGGACGGGCTGCTGCTGCAAATGGCGGAGCAACTCAGGGGCGGCGAGATATCCGCCCTGCCCGCCGAAGGCAGGAGCTACAAGGAGGTCTGCAAATACTGCGACTACAAAACGGTTTGCGCCTACGAGGACGGCATACCCGTGAGGGCTCTCAGTGACGACAAGCTCGCGGATGTGCTCGCGGCGCTTTCAAAGGGGGATGAAAACGATGAAGTGGACTGAGGATCAGCAAAAGGCGATAGAGGCCCGTAAAGGCACTTTACTTGTCAGCGCCGCCGCAGGCTCGGGCAAGACCGCCGTGCTCGTCGAGCGTGTTATTCAGCGGCTTTGCGACAGCGAGGATCCCTGCGGAGTGGAGCAGCTGCTCATCGTGACCTTCACAAACGCCGCCGCGGCGCAGATGAAAGAGAAGATATCCGCCGCGATAGGCGCAAGGATCGCGCTCGACCCGTCAAACAAACGCCTGCGCCGCCAGCAGCTGATGCTGCCGTGCGCAAGCATATGCACGATAGATTCATTCTGCATCGGCCTTGTGCGTGAGAATTTCCACGCGCTCGGCATTTCGCCCGACTTTGAGCTGCTCGACGAGGGCAAGCGCACGATTTTGAGGAATCAGGCGGCGGAGACCGTCGTTGAGGCGAAATACGAGAACGCTTCACCCGATTTCCTGCGCCTTTGCGCCCTGATAAGCAGTGCAAGGGACGATCAGCCGCTCGTCGACGCAGTGCTGAAATTATACGAGCTGTCTCAGGCATACCCGTTCCCAGAGCGGTGGCTGAATTCACTATGCGACGAATTCGAGGCCGAGCGACCGATAGAGGAAACGCCCTGGGGCAGGCTGCTGACGGGTGAGGCCGCCCGCTTCCTGAGAAGCGCCTGCGGCGACATCGACCGCTGCCTTGGAATGCTTGCCGAGGAGCCTGAGCTTGAGGCAAAATACGCCCCGACCTTCCTTGACGACAGAGCCATGCTCTCATCGCTGCTCGAAACCGCGGAGGGCGGCGAATGGGACGAGCTTTGCCGCCGCTACGCCGCCGCCGCATTCGGCAAAATGGGCACCGCGCCGAGAGGCTACGCCTCCTATACCAAGGAGGCCTGCGGCGTTATCCGCAAAAAATACAAGGCGGATTTCGAGAAGCTCGGCGAATTCCTCACCATCAGCGCCGGGGAGCACGCCGCCGACGTCGCCGCCCTTGCGCCCGTCGTGAGGGAGCTTATCGGCACGGTCAACGACTTTGCCGCCGAATTCGCCCGCCTGAAGCTCGAGGAGAACTCCGCGGATTTTTCCGACACGCTGCATTTCGCACTGAAGCTGCTCGTGCGCGAGACCACCGACGGATATGAGAGAACTCCTCTCGCCGCCGCTCTCTCTGAGAATTACGCCGAGATACTCGTTGACGAATATCAGGATGTCAACAAGGCGCAGGATATGATATTCTCCGCCCTCTCGAGGGATGAAAGCAATCTTTTCATGGTCGGCGACGTGAAGCAGAGCATCTACCGCTTCCGCCAGGCGATGCCCGAGATATTCCTCGCAAGGCGCGACAGATACGCCGAATACGAGGGAGGCAGCTACCCCGCAAGGGTCACTCTGGGCAAAAATTTCAGAAGCCGCAGCGGAGTGACCGACATTGTCAACTACATCTTCTCCGCCGTCATGAGCCGCGAGGCGGGCGGGCTTGAATACGATAAAGGCGAGAATCTCGAGGCAGCCGCCTCTTACCCCGAGAGGGAGGGCGCGGACGCCGAGCTTTGCCTTATCGAGAGCGAGGATAACGCCCTGCACGATCAGGCGGTATTCGCCGCTAACTACATTGAGCACGCCGTTGCGGGCGGGCTGCAAGTGACCGAGGGCGGCGCTCTCCGCACGGCTCGGTATAAGGACTTCTGCCTGCTATTCGCAAGCACCAAAAACAGCGCAGGCGAATTCATCGCCGAGCTGAACCGCCGGGGGATACCCGTGAACTGCGAATCGGGCGGCGGATTCCTGACCTCGCCCGAGATATCGTTTATGATATCGCTGCTGAAGGTCATCGACAACCCCGTTGACGATATCCCGCTCACAGCCGTGCTGCTCTCGCCCGTGTTCGGCTTCCTGCCCGACGATCTGGCGCTGATGCGGGCGGCTCATCGTGACGGCTCAATATATCACTGCCTTGTGAACGCTGCCGAGAGCGGCGACGCGAGGGCGGCTGCGTTCCTTGAGCGCCTCGGCGGATTCCGCAGGATCGCCTGCACCGTCAAGGCGGGCGAGCTGGTGCGTCGGCTCATGGAGGAGACGGGCTATGCGGCGATAGTATGCGCCATGAAGGAGCCCGACACCCGCAGGGCAAACCTCAACCGCTTCATCGACCTTGCCAACAGATTTGAGAGCATGGGCAGCGTTGCGGGGCTGATAAGATATATAGATAAAATAATCAAAAGCGGCGGCGACATTGCCGGCTCGGATTCCTCGGGTGCGGCGGACGCCGTGAGCATAATGACGATACATAAGAGCAAGGGGCTTGAATTCCCCGTCTGCATTCTCGGCGACTGCCAAAAGGCATACAGCGACCGCAGCCTGAGGGACGACCTGATAATAGCCCCCGAGAGCGGGATAGGCATCAAGAATAACAAGGGCAGGGTGAAATTCGACACCCTCCCCCGCCTCGCCGCAAAGCTCGAGACGAAGCGCGCCGAGCGCTCCGAGGCTCTCCGAGTGCTCTATGTGGCTCTGACGAGGGCAAAGGAGAAGCTGATAATGCTCTCCTCCGCCAAGGATTGGGGCAAGAGCCTCGCGGCGATAGCCGCAAAGAGCGGCTGCTCCGAACGCATCGACCCCTACACCGTCGGCGGGTTCACGAGCTACAGCGAGGCTATAATCTCCGCGCTTTTGCGCCACCCGGATGCCAACGCCCTGCGTATGGCGGCGGGCGTGCCGTCGGGCTTCACCGTGCCGTGCGACACACCGCTGAAAGCCTCGATAATCAAGGCGGGCGAAGCCGAGGAAGCGGCGAAAGAGGCTCCGTCTGCCGCACCCGACCCCGTGCTGCTCGCCGAGATAGAGCGGCGGCTCGGCTACGAATATCCCTTCTCGCAGCTTGAGGGAGTCGTCGCCAAGCGCATAGCCTCGAAGCTCGACCCCACCGAGGCGGACAGCGAATACTTCGCCTCCCGCAGGCCGTCGTTTGCGGGCAGGGGCAGGCTGACGCCCGCCCAGAGGGGCACGGCGACCCACCGCTTCATGCAGTACGCCGATTATTCGCGGGCGTGCAAGAGCGTTGCCGACGAGCTTACGAGGCTCACCGAGGACGGAATGCTCACAGCCGATGAGGCGAACGCCGTGGACGCAAGGGCAGTCGCCCGATTCTTTGACAGCGGTCTCTACGCCCGAATGAGCCGCGCGGAGCGGATATATAAGGAATACTCCTTCACCTGCTCCGTGCCCGTGAGCGAGCTGTATCCGCAGCTGCCGTGTGGGCTTGCCGACGGCGAAGTGGTGCTGATAGAGGGCGTCGCGGACTGCGCCTTTGTCGAGGGCGGCGAGCTGGTAGTGGTCGATTACAAGACGGATAAGGCATCAAGCGCCGCCGAGCTTGCCGAACGCTACGGAGCGCAGCTCGGAATTTATCGCCGCTGCCTTGCCGAGGTGCTCGGAATGCCCGTAAAAGAGACGGTCATCTATTCATTCCGCCTGAACGAAAGCATAACTCTGTGATAAAACGACCCCGTGTGCGTTCTGCACACGGGGTTTGATGTATACCCGGATCTTACTGCCCGTATTCGTCGATGCGCTTCCATTCGATCTCCACGGGCGTTGAATCGCCGATGGATTCATCACGCAGGGATTCAAATTCTTCTTTTGTGATTACTTCTTTCTCCTGAGTATCATATATTCTGAAGTACCCGCCGCTTGTATACTGAATCCTGCACTTCAATTTTAGTTCGCCGTTTTCTATGGCCATAAACGAATAGTTCGGGTAATCTTCGTGACCGTCGGTTGTTTGAATGACCCCGTTGGTTAAGAGGACTCGATTCCAGATATAATCATCCTCCCACCAAAATCCACCGCTTAATTTGACGACCTCACCGTCTTTAACCGTATAAACGTTTGAAATCAACACCTTTTTCGGAGGATCTGCATCGTCAACATCAATGGTAGTGCGTATCCAATCGCCCATTATCATTTCATCCGTCCCGTCGCCGTTAATGTCGTATATGAAATAATACGGATCGCCGGCATATTTATCAAAATCCAAGAAATATTCGCTGCCTTTTTTAATCTGAGCAGCGTATATTTTCTCGTATTTATCCTTAATATAATAGGAATACGGGTCACTTGGGTCGGTTTTGATCCGCACCGTTTCGACAATGTTCGACGTATCCTGACGCGCTTTCATTTTAGTATGTACGGTTACTGTTTCGGCGCGTTCATCCTCTGTCGGCGTGCCGCAGGCGGTCAAAAGCGCAAATATCATACAAAGAAGTATTGCAAAAAGTCTTTTCATACCGTTTCTCCGTTATTTTCCGTAATCCTGCAAGTGTTTCCACTCGAGCTCGACGGGATGAGCGCCTTTCTCTGTTTCGGCTATACGGCGGTTGAATTCTTCCTCGGATATTTTCTCTTCTTTGTCTTTCTCATAGTAATAACATTCTCCGTCAAAATTCTTGTCGAGATTTCCGCCGACCATTTCAAAATTATCTCCGGTCATTTTATAATAAGTGATCTGCGGATTTCTCGGGGTCTGATAAAGGATCTTGATCATGCCGTTATCCAAAAGTATCGTTTGGTATGCGTTTTCGCTGATTATCAACCGATTCGCCTCAACAGCCTTTCCATTTTTAATCGTATACACACTGCTTATAAGCAATCCGTAAGTGAATTCTGCGGTTACGCCCTCGTGCTCTTCATAAACGCTTGTGCCCCCGAGGACACCGATATCGCCGAGTATAAGCTCATCCGTGCCGTCGTCATTAATGTCATATAATGAATAACGCTCATTTTCAGAATTGAACCTCGAGCCGGCCTGTTTATACCATTCCA
>OBKV01000928.1_pt1 | contig 20576 bp, 16 predicted proteins | sample 1517301 | NCBI WGS metagenome assembly OBKV01 (sample SAMN04571685, study PRJEB22368) | human gut metagenome | biome: human gut; material: stool | host: Homo sapiens | place: Luxembourg | collected 2012-06-29 | reverse complement strand
AACATTAAAAACGCTAAATACATAATGGATTTATTTCAACCATACATGCAATTACACTTTATGTCCGTTGCACCTATACGGACCCAAAAAACTACTGAACACATACATAAGGGGAACGGTGTTGGTGCAGTACGAGCTACTCAGTCAAACAGTCCTGAACTCCTAAAACATCCTATACAAGCCAGTAGTGGAATACACTTTGTTACCTCTAAGATAATTATGAAATTATACTATACGTTATATACTACTAATGGAACTATTCTAGTGTAGCTAATAATAAGTTTTCTATTTTAATAATCTATTGGGCAGTCCGTAACTGCCTTGTATATTCCTGATCCTGATCATGATTTGATATTATAGCATTCAAGTGTGTGTACAACCAAGTGCGCTTGTAAACGCCATTTCCAATATGCTTGTACTTCCCGTCTTTCTCACTCGGCATTCGTCAATTAAGGTAAGGCGTGAAAACGATTGCAAAGATAAGACTCAAATCTTAAAAATCAAAAAAAAAAACAATATTATCAAACTTTAACAAAATAATCAAAGCGTTTATCAGATTCCAATATATTCTTGCTTGTTGGCACGGATATTTAATCCGCAACCCTTTAGAAGTAACATCTGTTTTTACGTTATTTGTTGCTTCTTTGTTTTCTTCTCTGCTTTCTTTCTCAACCTGCGGCGCAAGTTCAAGCTGTATTTTTCGGTCCAATGCAGCCAGTTCCGCTTTCAGACTTTTCAGCTCTTCTTCTCTCTTCCAAACCTTGGAAGCTATTTCCTTGTATTCCCCATCTGTCCTTTCCGTTTTTGCCATCCTTTGAAGCAGTTTGCCAATGTGAAAGTCTGTCTTAAACTGGCATTTTCCTGTCTTCTGATGTCTTTATGGAAAAAAACATTCACCGACATAATTCTGTCATTTTCAACTATTTTGCTTTAATTATTACTGATTTTTCAACTTTTTGTTGTATCTTTGCAAAATAAATAAGGTAATTAATAAAATAGATTTCTCATGCACAAGAATAACATTCCTATCAAGGTAGCCCTCGGATATAGTGCCATTGCCATCATTATGATTCTGGCCATCAGTCTAGTGTATAGCAACACCAAGAGCATCATCGCCATCAATGAAGCTTCGCGCGAGTATATCCAGAAAAGGGGTGTCGCCGATAGTACCATCTCTTCCCTGCTCAAAGAGGAGCAGAGAAACCTGAAACAACTGTCTGATGTCATGGCAGGAAGACCTACCCAAAACTATCTGCAGAATAAGGTGAAGAATCTGAATACGGGAAAGGATTCCATACTGGTTCACTCCAAGGCACCTCAAACCCACGAGGCGAAGAAGACTACGGTAGAGGTATTGAAGACCCGAAGGGGATTCTTCCGCCGACTCGCCGATGCCTTCAAGAAGGAGCACGCCGAAACCTTGAGCGTAAAACAGGACAGCAACCGGGCTGTCATCGATTCAGTTACCACCCCAGTAAACGTGGCGGAAAACGTGGCAAACATCCTAGAACAGATAGACAAGAAGGAGAAAGTAGAAACGCAAGACCACAAGCAGAGCATCAATAGGGAGATGGAAGAGCTGAAGATGGTGAGTGCCAAACTCGCCCTGCGCTCCGCCAAACATCTGAGCGATGTACACCAGCGTGAAAAAGACAACATGCAGGAAGCCATCGAGAAGGCGATGGAAGCAAGAAAGCATCTGTTGTGGCAGATGGAACTGCTCGCCATCGTAGCCTTCTTTGCCATCGTCATCATGATCTGGTTTATCTGGCGCGATGCCAGAAAAGAGCGCATCTATCGGGAAAACCTGGAGGCTGCCAACGAGGAAATCCAGCGTATCATGAACCAGCGCGAGCGCCTGCTCCTCACCATCACCCACGATATCAAGGCGCCAGCTGCCTCTATCTCGGGCTTCATCGATCTGATGAAAGATTACGTCAGCAATCCTCAGGGCATCGAATGCCTCCAGAACATCAAGAACTCTGCCGCTCATCTTTCACATCTCGTTGCCTCGCTGCTCGATTATCATCAGTTGGAGAACGGACTGATGAAGATTCAGCCTACCTCTTTCTCACCGGCACAACTGGTAGCAGAATCGGTAGAGGGAATGAAATTGAGAGCAGAAGAGAAAGGACTGGCGATTTCGTTCGAATGCAAAATAAAGGGAATGGGAACTTCGGATTCTTCAGATTCTTCGGAAACTTCAGATTCTCCAATGAAGAAGAAATTCTTCCGTGCTGATGCCTTCCGCATTCGTCAGATATTGGATAATCTGGTAAGCAACGCCATCAAATATACCGACCGGGGCAGCGTTACCATCCAGGCACAGGTTTCAGAAATCCTGGGCAAGCCTACGCTTACCCTGAGCGTAAAAGATACGGGAAAGGGAATGACCGATGAGGAGAAACAGAAGGTGTTCCAAGCATTTACGAGATTGAAGAGCGCCCAGGGCATCGAGGGTACCGGTTTGGGATTGTCCATCACCCAGGAACTGGTTTCGCTGCTTGGTGGAGAAATCATCCTCCACTCTATCCTGGGCAAAGGTTCTACCTTCATCGTCACCATCCCTATCGAGCCAGCACCAAAGGAGGAGTCTCCGGAAATGGCTCCATCAGAAATTAAGCATGATCCTTCTCCCGATTCTGCTCAAGATAAGGAAGGACAGAATCCCGGCAGCCATCAGGTTACTGATATAAAGAAGAAGCCGGATTTTGCCAACCACAAGATTCTGATTCTGGATGATGACAAGCTGCAGCTCCAGCTTCTCCAGGAGATGTTGCGCCGCATCATAGGCGACACCTGGCAGGTATTCGCCTGCAACCATGTGATGGATGCCCTCACCACACTACATAACGAACAGCCTGCCCTGATGCTGATGGATATCGAAATGCCGGAGATGAACGGCATGGATATGATTGCCCACATCAACCATACCAACATGATGGTGGTAGCGATGACAGCTCACGATACAAGCATCCTGGAACAGCTTCTGAAAGCCGGCTTCGACGATTGCCTGTTCAAGCCATTCAGTATGGAGAAACTGTCTGATATCCTGGGAATAGAGTCCCAGCCTCAACTGGAAGCCCAGCCTGAAACTCCATTCCAGCCAGATTTATCATCCCAGCAGAAAACAAACCCTCAGCTGGATGCTCTCCTCGCTTTTGACGGAGGCGACGAAGAGGCGGCAAAGGAAATTCTCGATACCGTGAAGCAGGAACTTGCCGCACACCTTGAGAATCTGAAAGAGGCAGTAGAAGAGGAATCCTTATCTACCGACCGCATAGGAAAGGCGGCACATAAGCTCCTCCCTATCGCCACCATGATGCAGATGGGATGCCTCGAAGAACTCAAGGCGCTGTCACCTGAATACATCGGCGAGATAGAAGAAGCCGAGATCAGAGAAAAACTGAAGGTTGTGATTACGACCTTATCTGCTGCGGTGTCAGACCTGTATGCTTCTTGAAATATCGGCAGAAGAAACTGACGTCGGCGAAATGAAACTCCCAGGCCATCTCCTTGATGCTTTGCGTTGTTCGCTTAAGATGCATCTTGAGCTGCAGAATCACGTATTGGTCGATGATGGTCTTGGGGGTATGCCCCGTCACCAGACTCACAATGTTGGTGAGATATTTCGAGGAGATATTCATCTGGGCAGCATAATAGTTCACATCCCTTGATATCTTGTAATCCCTCTCCAGCAGCATCATAAACCGATTGAACAGTTCCCTTACGCGATACGATTTTACTTCATCTGGCCGGTATTGCGGATTGCGCTGAAGATACTCATGAAAACCGATGAAGAATGCCTTCAACTGGCACAATACCAACTGCGAGATGCAGGTACACTCCGACTGGTCGAAATATACCTTCAATAAGGAGAACATCCCATTGATGATGTTTGTTACTACGGGGGTATCCTGCCGGCAGCGGTCTTTCCGCAAGGAAGAATACACCGTCTGCTCCAGCTGCAAGCTTGCTTCACGAAGCAAGGAAGGATTATATTTCAGGATTTCGGCTTGGAAATTGTTCGCAGTTTGAGGGGATTTGCAATCTCCGTTTTCAGTTTCAGGGGATTTGCAATCCCCGTCAACCTTCAATTCTACTACATCATTCGGGAACAGCGTAATCACCGCCCCCTCATAAAGTTCCCAATCCTTATAATTCACATTCAGCCTCGCCTTTCCTTTTCGGCAAATCAATATTGCTCCGTAAGTCAAAACTTGCGGACCCTCCTGCCATTCCTCCAAACCAGAGAGGAAAAGACTTGCTTCCTGCTGACTGCTTAATTCTGATAATTCCATCTACACCTTATTATATATAGAGTTATTATATCTCTTTATTCCTATTTCTGTTGCAAAATTACACAAAATATGTGATATAAAAGAACTATTATTCCCAAATCGTCCATCCGCTGCGAAATATTTAAAGCGATTGTTCGCTCAAAACTCCGTACCTTTGCACCCGAAATTCAAAAAGTAATGATCAATGATTAAGAACATCTTATTTGTAAGCCTTCTGCTTGCAGGAGGAACCCATTGGGCTTCGGCTCAATCACAAACCACCGTAGGAGCGGCTGCTTCCTTGCCCGTCAGCAAGAAAGAAAACATGACCATCAGCCAGCTCTTCCAGAAGGTTGAGGATAACAGCAAAAGCCTCCGCACTTCATTATCTGGAGTAGAAGCAGCCCATCTCGGCATCGAAGCGGCCAAAAGCAAGAAACTGCCCGACCTCGATGCTTCCCTCTCATTCAGCTACATCGGCAATGCGCTGATTACCGACCGTAACTTCAGCAACGTTCATGGACTGAAATCCCCACATTTCGGCAACAACTTCGCCTTCCAGGCACAGCAGGTGGTTTACGCCGGTGGAGCCATCAACGCAGGTATCAAACTCGCCGAACTCGGAAAGCAGCAGGCAGAAGTAGGCGTGAAACTCACCCGACAGCAGATCCGCTTCATCGCCCTGGGGCAATATCTCGACCTCTATAAGATAGACAACCGCATCAAGGTGTATGAAAAGAACATCGAGTTGACCCGCCAGCTCATCGATGACATCAAGGAGAAACAGACGCACGGAATGGCGCTGAAGAATGACATCACCCGATACGAACTCCAGATGGAAAGTCTCAAACTCGGTCTGACGGCGCTCCGAAACAACCGGAGCATCCTGAACCATCAGCTTTGCAATATCCTAGGAATGAACCTGGGATACCTGAAGAAAGAAGGAAGCCAGATGAACCAGACAAGCCAGGAGATTCAGATTATCCCCGATGCTACTATCGCCGACAAGACCTACGGCAAGGAGGGTGAGGCTTACTGGCAGACGGCAGGCACCCTGAATTCTCCACTCCTGGAGCAGAGCAACAACGCCATCCGCATCGCTGAACAGAAAGAGAAGATAGCCAAGAGCGATCTTCTACCAAAGGTAGCTTTCGTTGCCGCTGACAACTTCGACGGACCTATCCTCTTCGAATTGCCACCTGTTGAAAAGAACCTCAACGTCTGGTATGTGGGCGTAAGCGTGAAATACAGCCTCAGCTCTCTCTTCAAGAGCAACAAACGCATCAAGCAGGCAGCCGTAGAGACCCGACAGGCTAAAGAGGCACATGCCGTTCAGGCAGAGCAGCTCAACAATAATGTGCAGGCTGCCTACTTGCAGTATCAGCAAACCTATGTAGAACTGGAAACGCAGCGAAAGAGCGTGGAACTGGCACAACAGAACTACGACGTGATGAATGCCCGCTATCTCAGCCAGCTCGCTCTGGTTACAGACATGGTGGATGCCTCCAATCTCAAGCTCAATGCCGAGCTCAGCGAGGTGGATGCCCGCATCAACATCGTCTATGCCTACTATCGCATGAAGTACGTGGCAGGAGAGATTTAGAAAGTGAAGAACGAAGAGTGAAGAAACAACGTTCGGCGTCCGAAGGGAAAGCCAATTCATTTGCTCTTCAAAAACTATAAAATAAACTAGCAAAATTATGAGCAAGAAGATTATCAAGAGAATATATAATGTAGTGATTATCCTCCTTTTCCTGGGAGCTATCGGCTGGTGCTTCAGCCATTTCTATCATGGCAGCGATGTGGCTTACACAGATGATGCACAGGTAAACCGCCATATCACCCCTATCAATACCCGTGTACCGGGATTCATCAAGGAGATTCGTTTCAACGACTATCAGCACGTAAAGAAGGGCGATACCCTTGTTATCATCGAGGATGCAGAGTTCCGTCTGCATGTGGCTCAGGCAGAAGCCGGCTTGCGTGGCTCCAAGTCAAGTTCTTCGGTAGTAACCGCCAGCATGGGCACCACCAATACCAATGTGCAGACAGCGGCTGCCGGCATCGAGGAGGCTCGTGTGGATATGATGAATGCCAAGCAGGACTTCGACCGCTTTGCAGCCCTGATGAAGAAGGATGCGGTAACCCGTCAGCAATACGACAATGCCTATGCCCGCTATCTGGGAGCCAAGGCGCGTTATGAGCAGGCAAGCAGCCGCAAGGCTAGTGCCGCATCGGTTCGCAATGTACAGACCCAGCAGCTCGGCGGTTCACGTGCCGGAGAGAGCGTGGCAGAGGCACAGCTCAACCTGGCTCGCCTCAACCTTTCCTATACCGTAATCGTGGCAACCTGCGATGGCGTGATGGGAAGAAAGGATATTCACGAGGGACAGCTGGTACAGCCTGGTCAGATGCTCGCCCGCATCGTGGATGACAATGATGTTTGGGTGGTAGCCAACTATCGTGAGACTCAGATGGACGGCATCACCGTGGGCAAGACAGTAGATTTCACCGCCGATGCCATCCCGGGTGTAGTATTCCATGGCAAGGTAGAAGCCCTTTCTGCCGCAGCCGGCAATGCCTATTCCATGATTCCTGTGGATAATGCCACCGGCAACTTCGTAAAGGTAGAGCAGCGTGTGCCTGTTCGCATCGCCCTTACCAAGGACAATGACCCGAAACAGATAGCCCTGCTCCGTGCCGGACTGAATGTAGAAACCAAGGTTCACATTAAATAGAATGTTCTATAAACTATAAACAATATAGAATGTTCTATAAACTATAAATTATAAACTATAAATTATAGAAAATGCCAGGACCTCCAATGCTTCAGGGACCCTTCCAGGTTCCATCGTTCAATGGATATATTCCTCACCGGTTACAGCCATGGATTTATCTCCTCTTCGCCTTCATCTTCCTGATGTCGGGCGGAATCTATGGAGGAGCCATGAGCCAGGTAATGGGCGAATACAGTTTGATGAGAGAAGACGTGCTCATGATCATCATGTTCAACGTGGTGGGCGTGGCGATGCCATTCCCCTTCCTCTTCAAGATGAAGTTCCACTTTACCAACCGCCAGCTCCTGCTGAATGCGGCACTGGTAGTGGCAACCTGCAATTTCCTCATCATGTGGACCGACTCGGTACCCTTGATGTGCATTCTCGCTTACATCGCAGGCTTCTTCAAGCTCTGCGGAACCTTCGAATGTATGAGCACCATCCAGTTGTGGATGACCTCCAAGCGCGATTTCACCATCTTCTTCCCCCTGCTCTACTGCATCGTGCTGGGAAACATGTTCCTCTCGCCCTGGGTCACCGAACACCTGATTTACATCTATCAGGATTGGCGCATCATCAACTGGGCGATGACGGGAGCCCTGCTTCTGGTGGCATTCATCGTGTATGTCACCACCCACGACTTCCGCTTCATGAAACCCCTGCCCTTCATCAGTATCGACTATCTGGGCTGCATCCTGTGGTCGGCATGGATGCTGGAGTTCATCTTCTTCTTCACCTATGGCGAGCACTACAACTGGCTCGATTCGAAGATCATGCAGATGGATGTACTGCTCTTTATATTTACCGGATATTTCTGCATCCAGCGAATGCTCCACATCCGTCACCCTTACATCGAGCCGGCGGCGTGGAAGTATAAGCGACTCGTCCCACTGCTCATTCTCTTCGCCTTCGTAGAGTTCATGGGCAGTACGCCTAAAGTGCTGCAAACCGCCTTTACGGGTGGCGTGCTGCATTTCGGTGCCATCACAACCAATGTGCTCAACTTCGTGGAATGGGTGGGTGCCCTTGCCGGTTGCCTTTTTTGCCTTTTCTGGTGCAAGGTGCTCTGTCAGAAATACACCCGTCTGCTCACGATAGGTGTAGCAACGATGGTATGTTATCCTGTGATGATGTATTTCCTCATCAATCCGGGTCTCAACATCGAGGCACTCTATCTGCCCTGTTTTCTCAGAAGCTTCGGCAACGCCATCTTCTTCTGCATGCTCACCGTGTATCTGGAAGAACTGATGCCGTTCCAGCATTTCTTCATGGGATTGACGATGGCAGGCATCATTCGCAACGGTCCGATGTCGGCGATGTGCTCAGGCCTATACAGTTTCGGGCTCCGTTATCAGATGGCAGACAACATGTCGCGCGGCTTGCCCTACGATGCCACCAATCTTCTGATGCTCAGCATCCGGAATCTCTATGGCATCACCTGTCTCATCGGCATTGCCGTGCTGATCATCTTCCTGCTCTGGGATGTACAGCCCGTGAGAAGTACCCTGAAGAAGATGCCTTCCTGGAACTTCGTGGGGAAGAGAATGAAGAAAAAGAAAGGATTTGCGAAATAAAACCTATTATCATTACGGCTGTCAGTTTCTTATAAACTGGCAGCCGTTTTTGCTATCCAGCTACCCAAAACAACCCGAAAAAGAGAAAAAGCCCGAAGAATCTTTGCTTTTTCAAACTTTATCCGTACCTTTGCAGTATGAAAACATTATTAGACGTTCATACACATACAATAGCATCCGGTCATGCCTACAGCAGTTTGCAGGAAATGACCATGGCTGCAAAAGAAAAGGGGTTGGAAATACTGGGAATCACAGAGCACGGACCACATATCCCGGGCACCTGTGATCCCATCTATTTTAGAAACCTGCATTGCGTTCCCCGTCAGCTCTATGGAATCAAGCTGATGCTGGGAGCAGAACTCAACATCCTCAATACCCAAGGCGATATTGACCTCGATGAGGATTACTGGCGCATGCTTGATATTCGAATCGCTGGCATTCATAGCCTTTGCTGGCAGGGAGGAACCAAGGAAGAGAACACGCAGGGTGTCATCAATGCCATGCGCAATCCATTCGTGCAGATTATCTCCCATCCTGGAGATGGAACGGCAGAACTGGACTTCGAGGCTCTGATGAAGGTTTCCAAGGAGACGCATACCTTGCTCGAAATCAACAATCACTCCATGGCTCCCATCCGCCACAAGACGGTGGCAGCTCCCAATAACCTGGAACTGCTGGAACTTGCCAAGAAGTACGAGACCCCTGTCATCTTCGGAAGTGATGCCCACTTCTCTGCCATGATAGCCGACTACAGCAACATCATGCCGCTGGTAGAGAAAGCTGAGTTCCCGGAAGAACTGATTCTCAACTATCAGCCGGAGAAATTCATGACTTATCTCAAGCCTACCCCTGAGAAATAGGAAAAATTCGTTTCACATTTCATTTGCACTACTATGATTATAGAGGAAATTATCAAGTACAACGAGGTATTCGTAGCTAGCAAGGGTTACGAGAAGTATCTTACGAGCAAATACCCAGACAAGAAGCTTGCCATCCTTTCCTGTATGGATACCCGCCTGACAGAGCTTCTGCCAGCAGCCTTGGGATTGAAGAATGGAGATGCCAAGCTCATCAAGAATGCAGGTGGACTGGTTATCAGTCCATTCGACTCCGCCATGCGCAGCCTCCTGGTTGCCATTTACGAACTGGGTGTAGAGGAAATCATGGTCATCGCCCACTCCAACTGCGGTGCCTGCCACATGAACGGACAGGAGATGAAGGAATTGATGCTCAAGCGCGGCATCCATCAGGATGTCATCGACACCATCGGACTTTGCGGCATCGACCTAGACCATTGGCTGGAGGGATTCCATGACACAGAGGATTCTGTAAGAAATACGATTAATACCATCCGTACTCACCCTCTTGTACCAAAAGATGTCAATCTGCATGGTTACATCATCGATTCCCAGACGGGTAAGCTCACAGAAGTTAAATAAGAAATCATTCAGTTGATGAAAAGAGAAGTCTGCCGGCGACTTCCCTTTTCACGAACAGAACTAAAAGGAACCGTGAATCTAACTTTCGGCCAAGATCATCTGCATCAGTTCAACATTAGTCTTGTTGTTTATCGCAGCATCTTCAACTTCAGTAAAATAATCAAGAGTAGCAGAACACTCTCCGGTAATATCTATGCCAATCACTTTCTCATGGGCATAGATAATACGAAGCACGGCTTGATAATAAAGAACATCAGCCGGTGATGAAGAAGATAATGTATCATCACTGGCTGATGTCTGAAAAGATTTAGAAAGTGAACTGCTCCAGTTTCAAGCCGTTCTTGGTAAGAGCTTCAATCTTTGGAACCAATGTAGTGAAATGTTCAGAAGCCATGTGAGCTTTCAGAACTTCCTCGTTCTCCCATGTCTCGCAGATCATCATCACCCCATTACGAGTTCCACTGGTGAAATAGTCATAGGCAATATTGCCATGGTCCTTCAAGGACTTCTCTACCAGTTCCTTACACAAAGCGTTGATTTCCTCAACCTTTACCTCCTCCTTCTTCTCAAAAAACACATTTAATCTAATCATAGTTCTTTATTTTTAATATTGATTTTGTATTCAATTGCTGGTTGCAAAATTACCATTTTTTTATGAATACCCAACAAATTATGCGTTATATTTTTGTTAAAATTTGAAGTTTTTCCATTTTTTCTTGCGTCATTAAGATAAAAAACGTATATTTGCAGCAGATTAAATACGCAAGCTTATGAAAGAGAAAAGATATACATTGCCAGAAGAGCAGAAAGATGCAGCTTTCGTAGCAGAGTCAGCACCAGCCTATCACGGAAATGCCGCCATGACACTTCCCGAGGATGAATGTGCAGAAGAAGATATTGACTGGAATAAGATTCCAGTGGGCTGGCATCCGGCCAATGAAGAAGAAGCCGTGGCTAGGATTGAAGCTATTGAGGAAGAGTATGAGAATGGACAATATATTGATACAGAAGAATTTGAAAAAGAACTAATTGCAGAATATCCATGGCTAGCATAAGATTAACACTTTATTTTCAAGCTGGGGGATTTGCAATCCCCTCAATTTTTCTCGATATTAGGAAAACTTTATCCTATCATAACAAAACTTTCCCTCATATTTTTCACTTTTTCGAGCAAATATTTTACTTCTCACAAATAAAAGCTTGCATATTCCGAATATTTATTGTATTTTTGTAGGCAAATAAAGATTTTGACACAATAATTTAATCAAAACAGAAAAATAAGATGAGCGATTTTCTGACACAATTCAAGAAGCTCCAACCCATCACCATTGCCAAAAGCGGCAAGACGATGACGGGCAAGGAGATTTTCTTCATGATAAGAACTGGGGAATACGATACTTTCATCATCCCGGTAGATAAAAAACTGAAGCCGGTGGAGGCTGACTATCATTACTATTCGGGCGATACGGCTCAACTCCTGCGCAGCATCGACAGCATCAAGGAGGAGATGGCTTTCCAAATCTCCTGGGACGAGAGCGAGGCTACCGACGTGAGCCTCAGCCAGAACCCTCACTTGCTCTACCAGCTCATCCGTTGCAAGAACCTCATCGATGAGAAGGGTCACGCCATATCCGTTCACCCAGACACCTCTGTGCTCCAACTGGTGTTAAAGAAATTCGGCCGCAACATCGAACCGCATTTTATCATTGCCGCCAAGGATTCTTCGGATGCTGAAGAATATGACGGAGCCAAGAAATACGAAGCCAACAAGTTGTATTTCAGTCTTCTGTCAGACAGTTTCGTCTTGTCAGACAATGTCATTTATCCCATCGCCCCTATCGGCGACAACTATCAGCAACTCAGCTATTTTACCACCCGTTTCACCGAAGATATGCTGGAAGAATACCTCTCCGTATTCTTCTCCTTCATCGAAAGCGTGCAGGTGACTTACGAGTATTACACCGTGGAATTCTCCGACACCGACATCGTACCTACCCCTTCTCTTTCGTTTGAGAAGATAGATGCCGACAAGACCCTGTTCCTTCGACTCGTAGAATCATACAAGGGATTGCCGCTCGATTTCGTGCAGCAGTTCGACCTGAGCATGGTTGCATCACTCTCGCTCGACCAAAAGATTGTGGTAAAGCGACTCGCCCATCTGCCAATAGACGAAATCACCAACAACCTCAGAAAGGAAATCATACAATACGCCCCTAGCAAGGCGGCACAGAAGGACGTGTATGTGGAGGACCATCTCTTCATCATCCCCAAGGAAACGGCAGGTCCGTTCCTGCTCCAATCGCTCCCATCCCTGCTGAGAACCTACCAGCTCATCGGGGCCGAGAAACTGCGTGAGTACAAGGTGAAGCCAATGACGCCTAAGCTGAACATCAGCCTCTCATCAGGCATCGACTTCCTGGAGGGCGACGCCAGCATCACGCTCGAAGGCGAACAGTTCTCGCTCCAGCAAATCCTCTCGCAATACAACAAGAAGAAATACATCCAGCTGTCGGACGGCAACCGTGCCATCATCGAGGACGGATACATGCGACGTCTGGAACGTATCTTCAAGAAAAAGGACAAGGATGGAAAGGTCAAGGTGTCGTTCTTCGACCTGCCTGAGATAGAAGACCTCATCAACGAGCCTTTGGAGGGTGAGGCGTTCAAGCATCACCGTGAAGTGTACGAGGGCTTCAACCACCTTGCCGAGGAAACCCTGAAGGCACCAAAACTGAACGCCCAGTTGCGCCCATACCAGACAGAGGGAATCAAATGGATAAAATATCTCTACGACAACAACCTGGGAGGCTGTCTCGCCGACGACATGGGTCTCGGCAAGACCGTGCAGACCATCGGTGTCCTCACCCTCATCTATCCGAAGGTGAAGAAACCTACGCTCATCGTAATGCCTCGCAGCCTGCTCTTCAACTGGCAGAACGAGTTGAAGAAGTTCGCCCCACAACTCTCTGTCTATACCTATTATGCAGGCGACCGAGACATCAAGGAGGCAATGAAGCACCAGGTGATACTGACCACCTACGCCATCGTGCGCAACGACATCGAGACCTACTCCAAGCAGAAGTTCCACTATGTGATTCTCGACGAGAGCCAAAACATCAAGAACACTACCACGCAGACCACCCAAGCCACCCTCGTACTCCATGCCGAACACAGACTGGCATTGAGTGGTACGCCGGTGGAGAACAATCTGACGGAGCTATACTCGCTCTTCCGTTTCCTCAACCCAACGATGTTTGGCAGTTTGGACGATTTCAACAGCCGTTACACGGGTCCTATCCAGCGCGACAACGACAAGGACACCCTATTGAGCCTCCGCAAGAAGATATTCCCGTTCATGCTTCGCCGACTGAAAAAGGACGTACTCAAAGACCTGCCCGACCGCATCGAGCAGACCCTCTTCGTGGAGATGAGTCCAGAGCAGCACGACTTCTACGAGCGAAGAAGACAGTACTACTACAACCAGGTGCGCCAGACGATAGCCGCCGAGGGCATTCAGAAGTCGCAGTTTGTAATGTTCCAGGCACTCAACGAACTTCGCCGCATCGCCTCCATCCCAGAGAGCCTCAGCGACGGACACATCAAGTCGCCTAAGCTCGACCTGCTGACCGACACCCTCCTCGAAGCCGTGGCCAACGGACACAAGGTGGTGGTATTCTTCAATTTCATAGCAGGTATCGAAGAACTCAGCGAGCGACTGGACCAAAACGGTGTGGACTATGCCTGCATGACAGGTTCAACGAGAGACCGCAAGAGCATCGTGGAGCGATTCCAGAACGACCCACAATGCCGAGTGATGCTGATGACGCTGAAGACGGGTGGCGTGGGTTTGAACCTGACAGCCGCCGACACCGTGTTCATCTTCGAGCCATGGTGGAACAAGGCTGCCGAGGAACAAGCCATCAACCGTCTACACCGTTTCGGACAGAAGGCAAAGGTACTCAGCTACTCGCTCATCACCCAGCAAACCATCGAGGAGAAGATACAACTCCTGCAACAACAGAAGGCCGAGCTCTTCGAGGGCTTGATAGGTGCCGACAGTTCATCTTCCAAGCATCTGTCGGAAGATGACATCAACTTCATTCTGGGATAAAAACATCATTTCATAATAGAAACAAGACATGGCAACAGAAACAACACTCTGGGACATAAACGACAAGCGACCAGAGAAAACCATATACGTTCCGGAAGGGACGGAGAATGAACAAATAATAAATACCCTCATGCACGGATATGGTTTTAGTAAACTACAGGAAGCAGCTTACGGCGTGCGTGAAACCTTTAAGAAGTACAAATTGGTGGCACTGGACAAGGACGGCAAGAAATACGAGCCAGCCCCTATCACGCTTATGTTATCCAACAAGAAGAAACTGAAGAAGGATTATGCAGCGTTTCTTGCTATCATGAAGCATACCAACAACTTCTCCCTATATTACGACGAATGGTCGGAACCTGTAAAAAAACTCTTCAAGCAGACTGCCGCCAACCATTACATCCTACATACTGACGCAACCAAGATTCTCGGCGAACCTAGCATCACAGAGAGCAGGCATTTCTGGGACGCTCCTAAGATCAACCAGAAACTTGGCAACTGGTATGGCACCAAAGAGGCAAAAGCGCCAATTCCTAACAAGAACATATACGGGCGCTCTAATTATTACCTTGAATTGGCAGACAAGTCTTATTATGTAAAGACATTGCCTATTCTCTTCCCAGAGTTGATGAATATCGAGAAATGCGAGGAGTTGACTGATGCGGAAGCATACAAGACCTATAGCGGCGAGAATACGATTTTCACCGTCGTACCTATCATGTCTTCACTCTTCGACAGCGGACAGCTGAACCTGGGGCGAAACAAGCTGCCAGCCAGTGAACTGAAGAAGAATTCCAAGCTTCTCAATCTCCCTGAATTTTTCACGGATGGCAACAAATATTTCTCCAACATCTGCGCTTCGTTTGTGCTCAATTTCTACACCATCTATTGCATGGACTTGTACAACAAAGACTTGACGGAGACACAAGACCTATTGAAGGATCTCTTCAAGAACCTGGATGAAATGAAAGAGTACCTGATGCCTGTCCTTTTGCCACACATCACAGGATTCAGAAAAAATATGTTCGACTATTGCAGTTGTGGGTATCAGATAAACGTTCTTCAGTCGGTATTGAAGGAATTCCACAAAGAAGGCTGGTTGCCGATAGACAAACTTTTGTTCCATTGCCGAGTGAGTCCCAAAAACACAGAGAGTCAATTTTTGCTGCTTTACTACTCAGACCTCCTCAAGGCCAATTTCTGTAATGAATATGATGGCAAAGAACTCTTTTGCGATGACACCATCCAAGAGTTGACCTACCCTTACCTCAAGGCGGCACTCTTCATGATGGCTGCATTCGGTTTCGTGGAGATAGCCTACAAGGAAAAGCCCGACGAGGGAGCCACCTCTTATTATGACACCTTGGCTTATGTACGACTCACCAACCTGGGGCTCTATGCCCTGGGCATCAAGAGGAAATATGTGCGCACCAAGGAGGCAGATATCCATTACTTCGAACTGGACACAGAACGCCTCATCATCAAGTCGCTGGTGGACAACAATCCGTACGAGTCGCTCCTAGGCAACATGGCGACAGCCATCTCCAAGAAAATGTACAAGGTGAGCTACGAGAGTTTTCTGAATGGTTGTGAGAAGCTACAGGACATCAACAGCAAGATTGACTTCTTCAAGGAATACATCTCTTCCCAGGACTTGCCCGACAACTGGGCAAAGTTCTTCAATGACATCAAGAAGCGATGCAAGCCGATGAAGGCACCAAAGAAGAAATATTCCCTGCTGCAGATTCCAACCGACGACAAGGAGTTGCAGCACATCATCCTCACCGACCCTACCATCCGCAAGTACACGCTGAAGGCTGAGGGCTTCATCCTCTTGGTGGAGACGATCTATAAAAGCAAGGTAGAGGAAGCGCTCAAGAAGTATGGATATCTGATATAAAAACAGACTGATATTACAACCATGCTCCGAATCTTGCGCTTGGCAATGGGGCGGCGAAGTAATAGTTCTGGTCGTTATTCTTATCCAGGAAATTCACCTGCTTCATGCCGAAGAATGGCAGACCTTGTGGGAAGAGGCGGGCAAAATCGGTTACACCTCCTGAGAGGGCAGGACTGCCTGCCTGATAATCGAAATTCCAGCTCTTGTCGAATGCCAATGGAGCACCTTGGGCTACATCATCTATCTCGCAATTGATATTCATCTTCTCGCTCTGAGTGAAGTTCTTGAAGAGAGGGTTGAGCTGACCTGCCACGCTGCTCTTGATATCGGTATCAAACCAGATGCCGAGCTCTGCATCCTTCGCCATCTGCGCTACGCCTGTCTCTGTAGATGCAAAGTAGTAGTTTGGGGTAAGACGACTGTGCTCCATATCAGCACCATCCTTCTTTGGCTGCTTCAGTCCGAAACGGGAATCGTAGATGAGGTTGTTCACGAAGACTGGCTTCGCTGCCTTCTCTACCCAGACAGAACCACCCTTCTTGTTTTTGGAACGGCGCCAGCCGCAGTTGATGATGGTGTTGTTATAGACGGTCATCTCAGAGAGAGGGATTACCTCGCTATTGCCGGCATTCGAAAGTTTGAAGGCGTTGGTGCAGGCGTTGTAGATGATGTTGTTGGCTACATCGAGCTTGCAACCTGCCTTTACGTTGATGGCCTCGCCACCATCGGCTGCATTTCCGCTATCGGCAAAGATATTGTTGATAATCACGCCGTTACCACCTGTAAAGTAAGTCTGGTCGTTGTAGTTGTCATGGAAGAAACTGTTTGCCATCACAAACTTGCCGTTTACATTACAGAAGTGGAAGGCTGGCACACCGCCATCGATGGTGGTCTTGAAAAGCTTGTTCTGGAAAGAAGCTGAACTCTCGGTAGGAGTAGCACCGGCATAAGCCACATCCACGTGATTGAGCACTACCTCCTCAGAATTATATCCGCAGATGATGCCGCCCCAATCAGCAGGCTTCCTGGTATCAGAAGTAAAGACTACCGGTTTTTCGGGGGTTCCCAGGCAATAGAGATTGCCCAACACCACGATTTCTACCGGTACCTGAACCTCTGATTTGCAGGTGACGGTTACGCCCGGCTCAATGTAGAGCGATGCTCCTACCGGAATTTCAACGCTCTGGCTCAGGGTAGTATCCTTGGTCCAAACCACAGAACCTACGGGATATTCTGCCACCTTCGTTGTGATGACATCCTTAGAACCCTGGTTCTCATTACCATCACTTCCATTACCGCCATTATTCACGTAATCGTATGGATTGATATTATCGTTCTCGCAAGATGTGGAGAACATTGCAGCTGCTGCCATCAACAGCAAAGCAGCAAAAGTACTTATCTTTTTCATTTCTTTTTTTTACCTTTTTACTTTTTTACCTTTTTACCTTTAAAAGCCTTTTTTACCTTTTAAAGTTTGTATCTTACTCCCAGCAGGAAGGTTCTGCCATACTGATAAGTTCCCACGATGGTCTTATCGCTCTTCTGCCCCTCATACTCCAGGTTGCTCTTGTTCACGGTCTTCAAGTATCTCTCGCGCTTGGCATCGAGCAGATTGTTTGCCTTGAAGAAGATGGAGATGCCGTTCTTGAATTGCTTCTCGGCACTCAGGTCGAGACCGAACATCGCCTTATCCCACTGATCGGCATCCTTGAAGGGAGAAACCAGGGCGAGCTTGGTGCCCGTGAAGGAAGAGGCAAGCTGCGCATTCCAGCCATGCTCCGTATCCTTATATAATAAGGAGATATTGGCGGTATGAGGAGCCTGGTTAACCAGCGGACGGGTCTGGGTTACGCCCGTCTTATACTCAGCACTACCCTCCTGGTACTCACGCTTCGAGGTGGTGATTTCTGAATGGGTGTAAGTATAATTCGCCTTTACTCCGAAGTGGCGGATGTACTTGATCACGTCGATTTCGAAGCCCATGTTCTTGGCATTACCCAGGTTGTCAGGCATGTAATAGGCATCGGTTCCGGCTCCAATCTTGCCATCCGATGTTACGAACACCTGCTCTATAGGGTCTTTCAGATACTTATAGAATACGCCGGCAAGAATCTGTTCGGTCTTGCTTGGGAACCACTCCCAGCGCAGGTCGATGTTGTCGATGCGGGCACGCTTCAGGTTTGGATTACCCTTTTCCTGATACTCCTCGCCCTGAATCTGATAAGGCACTATCTCGTAGAAGCCCGGACGGTTGATGGAGCGATAGTAAGAGAGACGCACGTTCATCTTCTTGGTTGGTGTCCACTTGATGGATGCCGATGGCAGATAATCCCAGTAGCTCTGCTCGCCCACCTGTCCCATGTTGCGGAAGTGCTGGAGCATGGTGTAAATCTGGTTGGTGTGCTCGGCACGGAAACCGGCATTCAGTTCGCCCACCTCGCTCTTCAGGGTTACCATGGCATAGGCTCCGCCGATGTGCTCCTTGGAATCGTAGTTGAGTTGCGAAGCCTGAGAATAAGGAGTCTTGCAAACCCAATCGATGTGAGCAAACTGATCTATTCCGTTGCCATCCAATTGCTGCGAGATGTCGGCAGGATTGAAGATGTAAGAATAATATCTGTTGCTGCGCTCCTTTCTGCGATACTGTGCGCCCGCCTTCCAGAGAGCCTCCACAGAGTTGGCGAAATGGGTATCGTAAGAGAGGTTGATGTAACCCGCCCAGTCGGTATCCTTGTTGTGCTGGAATCGGCGTTCGGCACTCTTAGGCAGGGTCTTGGTGATGTTCTTGTCGCCTTCCCAGATGGAACCTGAAACGGCATCGCCGCCATTCTCGGCTTTTCTGCTCACGGTATTCGTCAGGGTGACGTAAGTTCTGTCCGGATCTTCCTCCTTAGCCTGGGAGAATACGCCCGACCAGTCTATGGTAAAATCCTTGGCAAGATGATGCGTACCCTTCAGGTTGGTGGCGAAGATGCTCTGGGTGGTTGAAAGAGAGCGCACTTCATCGTCCTGCGTGTAGCTGTCGGCTCCGATGTATTCGGTATTGACGCTATTGTTGTATCTGGTACCCTTGGAATTGGTGTGCACATACATGTTGTACCATTCCAGCTTGTGGCCAGGCAGGGTTAAATCTATCTTGGCATGAGCTCCTGCAGTAAGGTCGTGGATGCTGTAGTAGCGATGCTGCAAATTGGAAATGTACATGGCCTGCTCGCCCGATGCCATCTTTACGGAATTGTAGGTGCGCTCGGTGCCACGGAAAACATTCTGCACGCTTCCGGCAAGCATCACGCCCAGGCGGTCGTTCCAGAAGCGGTTGCCGATGCTCAAGCCTCCTATAAAATTAGGAGATGGCATGGAATGGCTCTTCAACTGAACAGGACCGTTCTTGAAATCGCTCATCTGTGCCTTATATTCAGAGCCGAAAGCCTCGTAAGGAGATTTCTTTGTATAATCAGAGCGATTGCTGGTAAGATAATCTCTGCCATCCTTCCAGAAATAATCACTTGCTCCGATGGCTGCATTCGCCTGAATCTGGAAACGGGATGGGGCATCCTTCATCACCATGTCCACCACGCCGCCGGCTGCATCGCCTTCCATATCAGCAGTAAGAGACTTGGAAACCACGAGGCGGTCCATCAGATCTGAAGGGAAGATATTCAATGGGATGTAACGGTTTTTATCATCCGGACTAGGAATCTTCACACCGTTCACCAGGGTGTAGTTGTAGCGCTTGTCCATGCCTCGGAGGATGGCGTAGGAAGCCTCGCCCGAAGCATCACGCTCCATGGTTACACCCGATACTCGCTGCAGAACGCTCGCCACGTTGACGTCAGGCGAAAGCTGGATGCTCTGCTGGCTCATCACGTTGAGCACGTTGCCGGCATTCTTCACGGATTCTATGGCGCTGCGGTCGCTACGGTATTCACGATGACCGGTAACCACCACTTCGCCCAACTGCTTCAGGTCTTCTTCCATGGCGATGGTCAACTGTCCATCCTTTCCCTCTTTTCCATCTTTGGAAAAGTCTTTAGCCACATCCACCACCATCTCCCTGGTCTTGTACGACATGTAGGAAACGATGATGGTCACCTTGCCTTTATCAGGCAATTCATGCAGGGTGAAAGTACCATCAAGTCCGGTAGTGGTACTCACGTTGGGCAGCTCCTTTACTCGGATTACGGTTCCGATGAGGGGTTCGCCCGTTTTGTTATCCTTGACTATACCATCCAGCGTGTGTGCCTGGATGGCGGTAGTCGCTGCGGCAAGAAGCGCCGCACTCAGTAAAAATCTTTTCATCTATATCGCTATTGATTCTTCATTCGTTTCTTTTCGCAAAAAAGCTCCTTTTACCTTTAATATAAAAGCTTGGAGACCAGCGATGGAATAGCTGGGAACGGGGGTGCAAAGGAGTTAAAGCTTTTTTTACTTTTTTACCTTTTTACTTTTTTACCTTTAAAACCGTGTGGATGATTTTTCCATCCTTATCTATCAT
>OBKV01000926.1_pt1 | contig 20598 bp, 15 predicted proteins | sample 1517301 | NCBI WGS metagenome assembly OBKV01 (sample SAMN04571685, study PRJEB22368) | human gut metagenome | biome: human gut; material: stool | host: Homo sapiens | place: Luxembourg | collected 2012-06-29 | reverse complement strand
TTATTGACAGTATTTCAATGAACTTTTATATAGTGAAACCGGATAGCCGGCTTCAAATGTTTAACTTTTAGCGCGGTAAATTTTTACCGAAGTATTGCAATTATGAAAGTCGTTTTAAATATCGCAGCCGCATCCAAGGTGATTAGGATGAGCAATTGCCCTAAGGGTGCCGAAACAGTGTGTGGAATCATGTGGCGTAGCATGTAATCAGGCGCAAATTGCTGGCGGATTGCATAATCTTATATGTAATCCGCCATTATTCCATTCAAATACAATACAATCGTCGCTTAAAGCATATGAAAGATTTAATAGATAAATTCAATGAACTGAAAAACGAGTATCATGACTCGAAAACGACAGAACAGCGCAGAACTGAGTTGTTTCAAGAAATGAAGGAATGTCTTATCCAGATAAACAGCAACAATGATCAATATGAATTCACACGGAATCATTCATCTGGCATGATTAAGCAAATACGTCAATGTGCAAATCCTTCGGAGTTATATGACATTTTAGGTGACATCAAAGCAAGTTGCAGTTCAGACAGGCTGACCGAGATTGCCGAACAAAGTCGAGAGAGGCAAATGAAACAGAATAGGTATAACAAAGACAATCCGTATCCCAATAAATAATAGACATGGCAAGAACACAGAAAAATTATAGGGCAGCAAAAGTATGCACACTATCAGATAGTCAGTTCCGAAGCTGTTGTCTGGCAGTTTCTTCATATCTAAAGGAACAACTACCAACAGTCGGAATAGAAACCGCCAACGAATCGCAAACTGCAATCTCTATTAAACTATTAACTCATGTCCAGGATCAAGATTACGTGTTTGGAGACTATCTGCTTTCTTATCATAAAGACTCAAGCACAATTGATGTCTGTTTAAGAATAGGAAATAAGGAAGTTGGCGCTCTCGTTAATGCTATAGCAGACCTGATCGAAATAAATTGTAAGAGTACTGATACACTAAGAATCGCTTGTTCAGAACAAGGCATTGCACTACCTGAGTGTAATAACGATGCTAACGAATCTGAAAAGAAGCCAAAATGCGTTAGCCCCAAAAAGGAAACAACAGCAAAATCAGTCAAGCCTGAAAATTCTATGAAAGAAATGCCTCTCTCAACAAGAGTGCATCAATCTGAAACCACAGAGAATAATAATACACGGTTAGATAAAATTATCTTTACAGGACTTACAACTGGCATAGTAACTGCAATTTTTGCTGCCTTAATAGGAGCTAATATTGAAATTTTTATTGTTGTTTTCTGTTTCGCAAGCATTATTGGAGGATGGATTGGGGCAAAAGTATGAATAAAATAACATTCGCATACAGATATACAGCCCGAGAAGTCGGATATAATATCCTATACAACAATCTGACCGATATCAAGCCTTTTCCATTGCTGAAAAGCAATATGGGAATGACACAAATCTACAATATCTGCCCTGCAACCCATTGCCGTAGTTTCATCGTTTCGAAAACAGGTGACAGGTATATTGTGAGTAAGGGCAATGGATTGAGTTACACAGAGTGGACATTTCTGAACACTGGCGAGTTCGGCGATGACACATTGGGACTTCTTCTAAAGAAGGATGCCCTAAGGGATTTCCATATCGGGAACGAGATTGCATCTCTTGGAATACGCACCAATAGGATGGAGTATGTTCTTGAACTTGACACAAGCGTGCTTCTTCCTAATGGGAATGCTATCAAACCAGTTCTCCTACAATATGATGTGGCCTGTCCATATAGAATTGCAGATGCTCGATTCATGACAGAAGAAATGATATGGTCAGAGGTAAATAAATGGGAGGCTGTAAACACACGACACCACAACAAAAAGCATATGGCCGCAGCAGATGTCCTTGTTCATAACCTCAGGATACTGCATGACCACGGAATATTACACAATGCAATACACTCAGGAAACTATACCTGGGCTTTAGAACTTCTTGACTTCGAATTATCACACACTCTTTCCTACCCCTATGAGCAAGAAGACTATCGGCGTCATGTCCCTGATTTGATGCCACGGGAGATTCTACAAACCTACAACGTCGTTATAGAAATCGCTTCTATTTTGAACGAGGCTATTGATTATAAAGACATTGATAAGTTATTCGCGGAATACAATTATGATTTAGCGAGATTTAGAGTCTGACAAGATCACATACTTTAGCGAAGGGTTATCTTCTTTCAAGGCATCTGAAATAGACTGCAAATGGCTCGGAATCGTAATGGTTTCGAGCTTTTCACACCATTCAACACATTGAAATCCTGTTTCGGTGACATTCTCCGGAATAACAAGATCCTTCAGCTTATGGCAATCCATGATACCATTCCCATCAATCTCTTTGAGGGATAATGGCAAGGTCAATTTTTCAAGCTCGGTAAGACAAGAAATAGCTATCGGAGCAATTATTTCTATTCCCTCCGGAACATCCAACACTCTGACATTACGGTCGATAACCGCTATCAGGGTTTTTCCGTCAGGCGAAACAATCATCGTCCCATCATCTGACGTCTTTAGATACGGATTGTTCGGATCCAATAGAATTTTGACATTCTGGCTTTCTGCAAAAGTCCATTGGTGAAACCATTTGATTCCGCATCCAAGATGCACACGACTAAGTTTAACACATCCCCTGAAACTATCTTCATCGATATATTTGTTGCAGTCAGGAACAATTAGCTCCTCAAAATTCGGCTCATCGGAAAACGCCCCAATATCAGTATCGGTAATCATATAACTCTTACCTGCAACATCAATTGATTCAGGCAGCCTATAGCTTCTCTGCCCACCAGTCGAGCCTTCCCTTATCCACGCTGTTTGATTATCATCCAACAGATAGACAAAGCCGTCTTTTTCATAGCTCCTTCTTTCCATATAAAGTGCAATCTTTACTCTAAAGATACAGATTTAAAATGACATTAAACCTATCATCGGGAATTGAATCACTATGACAAGATCGGATTGGCCTTTGAATTAAACACATTAGCAAGGCTAGTTTCCTTTATGCCGAGGCTCTTTATGATGGCATCCAATTCTTTAACGAATGCGGTTCGAAAATAGCCCGCTTTGGGCACAGAAAATCCCTTCTAATCGATTGATTAGGAGGGATTTGATTTTTATTGTGTGTACTAAAATCGTGCGGATTACTGTTTCGTCCAGTAGCGTTCTATTTCTTCGAGGGATTTGCCTGTGGTTTCCGGGACTAACTTCCACATAATCAGAAGGTAAGGAATACACATCAGGGCGAAGAGGAAGAAGGTGCCGGCCGGGGCGAATGGAGGAACGTTCGCAAGGAGCCATGGAGTGAGCTGTCCTACGAGGTAGGTTCCTATCCAGAGAGCAAGACCGGCTATAGACATCGCTATACCTCTTACGTTGTTCGGATACATCTCCGAGAGGAGAACGAAGACCACTGCGCTGATGGAAATAGCACAGCAGAAAACGTAGAACAGGAAGAACACTAGCATAAAAATACTTCCGAGCTGTTCTGCGAAGACGAAATAGAAACCTATCATGAGGAGCGAGAGTATCATTCCGGATACACCCCAATAGACAAGCTTCTTTCTGCCGACTTTGTCGATAATCAGCAACGCTATCACAGTCGTGCACATATTCACCACTCCCACAAGCACTTGCGAGAACAAAGCATCACCGGATGCAAGACCCGCCTTCTGGAAAATCTCAGGCCCATAATACAAAACGGCATTGACCCCCATAAACTGGCCTAAAATGGCGATGGCGGAGCCTATGAGAACCGCTTTCAGGATTCCTGGCGACAACAGGGCGCGCCACTCGGATTTGGTCTCGCCCTTTATGGATTGCTCGGTCAGCGATTTCTGGCGGGCAGCCTCATCCTCAGAGAGATAGATCCTCCGGAGGACAGCTGAAGCCTTCGCGCCTTCACCGCGGACGATGAGCCAGCGCGGGCTTTCCGGAATCAGGAAAATGATGAAGAAGAACAGCAGGGCAGGAATCGTCTCAGAGCCGAGCATTCCTCTCCAATATTCGTCTACAATAGTTCTGTTCATAAAGTCGGAAACGAAGCGTGCAGCCGAATCAGCCGCGGCAGTTTCAGCAACGGAAAGTATCCACCAGTTAATGAAATACGCGAACAGAAATCCTACGGTAATCGCTAATTGATAAAGAGATACGAGCGTTCCGCGTCTTTCTGGCATGGCGATTTCCGAGATGTAAATCGGAGAAACGATAGAGACCACACCGATACCCACGCCGCCTATGATACGGTAAATTACAAGTTCCGTAAAAGAATTGCAGATGGCGCAACCGATGGCCGAAAGGCTGAACATGAATGCAGCGAAGAGCATGGCTTTCTTACGGCCGAGACGGTCACTGATGACGCCTGCTGAAGCTACTCCGGCAATGGAGCCGATGAGAGCACAGCCGACATACCAGCCGAGCTGCATCGTGTCGAGTCCGAATTGGGACGAAACAATCGACGTCGTGCCGGAGATTACCGCTGTATCATATCCGAAAAGTATTCCTCCGATTGCAGCTACAACCGAGAGGAATACTACATATCCGATGTTTTCTTTTTTCATATATCAAAATATTCTCTGTAGCGGTCGTACAGATGTCCTGCCTGCAGATAGGCAGACTGAGGTGACATAAAGTGTGAGAACTCGAAGGTAATCGCCTTATCGTAACCGCAACGAGCCGCAGCCTCGAGTTTCAGACGAAGTTTGTCGAACTTGATAGGAAAAAATCTGATAGGCATATCGCGGTCGAAAGTCTCCGCATTAGTCCAGCACTGCATTCCATATTTGTCCGCAAGCTTCTTATTTACAGAGAAGAACGCGTCCAGTTCGTCATAGTCGATATGACCGTCCTGGAATGCACAAGCGTCTACCACGTCATGGATTCCGTCGAAAATTTCGTTCCATTCTCTCTCATGCTCCTGGACAGAAACAGCATCGTCACGATTCAGAAGAGTAGTTCCCATAACGGCTTTCTTGCCGTCAATCCACGGAGAGATGAAGGTAGGAAGTCCATCGGAAACGTCTTTGCACTGCTTGCCCATAGCATGGAAAGCATCGATGGCGCCCTTGGTCTTGCGGCTGATTTCACCGCTTATGTACCAGCCTCCGAAACTCTTGTATTTACGTCCGTACATTTCCCAGACCTCGTCGATAACGAACTTGTTGGCCTCGATTTCGTACGACATATCGCCTGTATCCCAATACTTTCCGGAGTCATAGAGACCGAACCAGAACTTCATGTCATACTTCTCGGCCAGACGCAGGAACATGTCGATGAGGTCCATCGACGGCATATAGCAGCCTTTCTTGAGAAGATATGGCGAAGGATACGTGATGAACTTGCGATAGCCGGAACGTATACAAATAACCGTATCAATACCGATAGATTTCATATAACGGAAATCCGCATCCCACTCCTTTTCTCCCCAGTTCTGGTGAGGAATGTCGTGAGAGATTTCATCTAGGAAGGTTCCCGTGATACGAAGGCCCTGAGCTTTCGGCACTATGAGACCTGATCCGGATAACTTTCCTCCGGCGATTTCATTATTCTCAGCGCGTCCGCAACTTGTCGGAAGCACAGACGTGACAGCCGCTGCAGAAGCAGCCGCCGCCATAGTCTTCAAAAAACCTCTTCTATCAGTCATAACGTTATCAATTATTCATTTTTAGCACATTCTTCGGCCAACTTCCATATCTGATAAAGTCCTCTAGGCACGTGGAAACAGCCCTTCCATTTACCACCTTTAAGCGGCAGAAGCACCTCACCGCGACGGTTCAGATAACCGAACCACTCAGGATACTCCTTATCCTTGAAGTTATTCCAAAGATACTCATCCAGTTTCATGAACCACTCGAGGCATTTCTCGTTGCCGGTCAGCTGATAGCCCTTGAGCATCGCAATCGCCGATTCGATATGTACCCACCAGAGCTTCTGGTCCCACTCCAGCTTCTGCTGAGGCGCACCCTTCGCGTCCAGAAAATAGAAAATCCCGCCATATTCCTTATCCCAGCCAAGGTCAATGACTTTGAGCGCTATTTCCACGCATTTTTCGATCAATGCCTTGTCACCGCGGCGGATTCCGAGGTTCATCATGAACCAAAGGGCCTCCAGATCATGACCAGGGTTAATTTCACGACCCTCAAAGCAATCAACAGGTTTGCCATCCACAGATGATACGTTCTCAAGCATGCAACCAAGATCAGGCTGATAGAAGACATCGAATACCTCGTGGAGGCAAGTGTCGATAGTCTGTTCCAAAACGGACTTGTCTTCCAGAATATCTTCCACTTCGAGTGCCATGTTGCAGATAATCATCGGAAGAGCGAAGTCCTTCATCGGACGTGTTCCCGGATATGCCTTGCACCATTGACCCTTAGGATTAGAACGCCTTTCGAGAATCCTGGTGAAGATTTTACGGGCGATCTGGGCGTACTCTTCGTTGCCGGTAGCCTTTGCGAGCTGGGCGAAACCCATGCAGGCGAATGTGTTGGAGAATATATTGTATGGCTGAACGAGCGGGCGTCCTTCGCGATTAAGAGAGAAATAGAAATCCCAGTTTTCGTCGTGTCCGTATTTTTTCAAGAACTCGGCGCCCTGGATAGCGCAGTCGAGCCATTCCTGATTTTTCTCTACATTATTGTAAAGCATTGCGAACATCCACACTTCTCTACCCTGAAGCCAGATAAATTTGTCAGTGTCATAAACAGATCCGTCACGATTCAAACATGAGTAATATCCGCCGAACTCTTTGTCCTGGGAGTTTTCAAGCCAGAAAGGAAGGCAGTTTTCCAGAAGTTCCCTCTTATAACGTGAAGAAATCTGTTTAAAGTCTACATGAATCATTTATTGTCAATTTTATTATTGTTTATAAGAAGAATGCAAATTTATAAATTTCTATTAAATAATACCATATTTATTAAAAATATTTATAATCTATATAGCAATTTGTAAGCATCTAACAAATCTTTGTTTCAAAAGTGCTGAACAGCAAACTATTGCGCCCAGCACTTTTTTTTGCAATTACACTATAAACACTAATTACCACTAATTGTAGCCGTTATTCTGCTTTATAGAGCCTCCGGTACGGTCAATCTCGCTCTGAGGAATAGGGAACACCTCATTTATGCCTTTACGAAAAGCTGCTCCACGACCATTGGCATAAGGCTGAACCGCAAAAGCATTCATCGTCTCAGTATAACAGTTCCATCTCTTAAGATCATACAAGCGATTATATTCCATAGCGAGTTCAACTCGACGTTCATGCTTGACTGCAGCCAAAAGATCGTCAGATACTTTCACTGGAACAAGGTGCTTGTTTGCAATCTTACGAACTCTTGAAACCGCATCCTTATCTCCGTTGCGAGAATTATCCGCACGTGTTCTCACATCGTTAATATACTTAACAGCCAATGCTTTATCACCATTGGTGCGAATCAAAGCCTCTGCATACAAAAGCAACACATCTGCATAACGGATATGATGGAAAGACCATGCATCATCACCCCAACCTGGGCCGCGACGGCTCTCGATCAAAAATACTTTACGGTTATGATATCCAGTATTAGGATATGTAGAAAAGTCAAGAGTTTCAGATCCTGACGCCGTCGGGAACTTATCTCCAGGTTCAATAATGGTATAAAGAAGCCTAGGATCGCCCTTTTCAAATTCATCTACAAGATTTTGGGTCGGCTGATCAAATCCGTATGCTCCTGTAGATCTCGGGCTCGCATAACAAGGAAGGAAAGAACCATAGATGTATTCAGAAGGCACATCTCCACGTATATTCACAAAGATGGACTCACATGAAAGATAGCCATCGGCACGATACAGATTCTGAAAATCTGGTTCAAGCTCGTAATTTCCGGAATCGATAACCCTCTTGGCCGCATCACGACCAGCCTCACATAACTTTTCATCATCTTTGGCAAAATACATGTAAACTTTTGCCTGCATAGCCCACACCGCTTCTCTAGTAACTCGACCAAGTTCTCTTGTAGGTAATGTCAACTTAGACGGAAGACTTTCATCATCCGCAATCGCTTTCAATTCATCCATTATGAAAGCGGCAGTTTCGGCCTCTGTCGCACGAACCAAACTCTTGCTGGCTGCGACTGTCAATGTCTTATCCACGATTGGAACGCCACCAAATATTTTGCAAAGCTCAAAATGGTAGAATGCTCTCAGAAATCTCGCCTCTGCCATATATCTGGCTTTCACTTCTTTCTTAAGCGGATATCCGGCAGCATCTATCATATCCGCCACAGGGATTTTTTCTATAAGAGTATTGCACCTGGCAATTCCCATATACATTCCTTCCCAAAGATTATAGAGGTCTGTATTTGAAGCCAAAGGCTTACCGAATGTAAGTTCTGAAGCAGCCTGACCGTCACCGGCATCAGAGCCGCCTTTTTCAGCATCATCAGTCGAAATATTATACAGGTCCATGCGCGGCCTCTCAAAACGATAGAAGTCATTCAACATCTGATAACATTTTATCAGACTCTTGAAGCCAGCATCTTGGGTGTTGAAAAATCTGTCTTCATCCATAGTTCCCTTAGGATCTTTCGTCAAAAAATCCGAACATGATGCCAATGTAATAACAGACAGCAGCCCAAATATAAGTTTTATCTTTTTCATGATTGTCATTAGAATTTAAGGTTTAAACCAATAGTCCAAACTCTTGCTTGCGGATAAAATCCGGAGTCAATACCATTGACAGTAGCATTAGATGAACCTATTTCAGGATCTAGCCCAGAGTAATTAGTGAAAGTAAATAAATTCTGAGCACTGACATAAAGTCGGCACTGACTGATTGTTTTGTTTTTCTTAATCAAACTATTACAGAAGTCGTAACCGAGTTGGATATTCTTAATTCTTGCATAAGATCCATCCTCAAGATAATAATCTGAGACCAGAAGGTTATCACCCTGAACTGCAGAGATTCTATGATAACGGTCGGTCGAGCCTTCTCCATTCCATGCCCTGGAAAGGTAATCCGACTTGGCGTTCATATATCCAGTTCCTGATTCGAAATCCAAAAGGGTCATATTCATCACGTCATTTCCCTGAGAACCTTGGATAAAGACATTGAAATCAAATCCCCTCCAAGCCGCTCCAAGTGTTATTCCGTAGACGAAATCCGGCCAAGGAGTTCCAATCTTGGTTCTATCTTTATCATCGATAATATCATCGTTATTCAGGTCCTTATATCTGACGTCACCAGGAACAGCGGTTTCTCTCTGAGGACTTCCCTCCACCTGTTCAGCATTTTGGAAAATACCATTAGTAACATAACCATAGAAGTAACCTACCGGCATTCCAACTTCGGTCTTGGTGACCACGTTTTTATTATATGCATATCCATATATAGCATCACCATTTCCAAGGGAGATAACTTCATTTCTATATGTGGATATGTTTGCAGATGCTGTGAAGAACCAGTCTCCGAAACCTTTCCTCCAATTTACACCAAACTCCCATCCCTCGTTTTTCATTGAACCGACATTGGCATAAGGGTAAGAAGCGAGACCCAGGGTGGTAGGCTGAGGCTCCATCATCAACATATTGTCGATGTTCTTAACAAAGTAATCAGCCACAAAATCAAGACTTCCGTTAAAGAAACTCAAGTCAAGACCAAGGTCAAACTGACGTGATGTTTCCCACATGAGCTCAGGATTACCGACAGAAGTGACACCCGCACCTATGACAGCGGTCGAAGGACTGCCAAAATTATAACGGTCATAGATTGTGCTTCCCCAAGTCGACATGTACGCACCGCCGCCGATATTCTGGTTACCGATATGGCCATAGCTAGCACGAATCTTTCCATCACTGAGCCAACTGCCAGTAGACTTCATGAATTCCTCTCCAGAAAAACGCCATGCCGCTGAAACTGAAGGAAATACACCCCATTTATGTCCTTTAGCAAACTTCGATGATCCATCATAACGGAGATTAGCCGAAAGAAGATACTTTTCATCATAATCAAAGTTAAGACCTCCGAAGAATGACAGCAGAGAATTGGAATATGGATATCCACCAACCTTAGCATTGATTGTACCGGCAGCTATAACAGCCATATTCTTATCATTGTTCGGCAATCCTTCTATGGAAGCATCTACAAAAGAGCTATTCGTAACTTCAGCAGATGTTCCCAACAGCGCACCCCACTTGAACTTACCCGCACTCTGATTATATGAAAGCAACTGCTCCCATACATAATATCCGGAACGCGAGTTATTAGCGATAACTTTGTTTTCATTTGAGTAATCGTTTGCGTTCAATCTATATTTAGGCTGCAATCCGTCCACAGAACTTCTGGAAAGATTCATGCCGAACCTGGAGTCAAACTTTAACAAATCACAGAATTTGATTTCCAAGTCTGCACCTCCCATGATATAGAGATAATCATAGTCACTTTGTCTCATCCTCTGAATCTGCGCAACAGGGTTACGCTTATTGGAGAACAGAATTCCCGAATACTGTGAGTAGAGATTATCAGCCTCATAACCATCTTTAATCTGAGACAAGAGAGCCGGCACATCGACTAGATTATTTCTGAAAACAGGTGTAATAGGATCAGCACCCATCGCGGAAAAAATAGTACCTGTAAAAGGATTATTCTCGTCCACAAGATTCCTTTTCTCATTGATAATGCTGAAGTTTCCGGTCAATGATATATGCTCAGAGACTTTCGCATTAAAGTTGTTTCTCCAAGAAATACGCTGATACTTAGTACCTTTGACTATACCATCCTGTCCGGTATAAGCAAGACTCGACATTATTCCGACATTCTTCGAGCCACCACTTATACTGACGTTGTGATTCTGCATGAATGCATTCTGATGTATAATTTCATTCCACCAGTCGGTTCCATTCTCTCCAGTATTCTTTCTGACAAAGTTAAGAACTGCATCAATATTTTCTTGTGTAGCAAAAGCCGGAATTCTTTCCTGATTAGCATTATCGGCCGCAAGATTCTTATACTGAATATATTGCTCAGCATTGAGCATATGAGGACGTTTCCACGGATTCTGCCATGCAGCATATCCATCGTAAGCTATCTGCATACGCTCTTTATGTTGTCCATTCTTAGTCGTTACGACGATGATTCCGTTTGCTCCTCTAGATCCATAAATAGCTGCCACAGAAGCATCTTTGTGAACGGTTATAGACTCGATATCGTTAGGGTTAAGATAATCGATTCCATTTTGAGGTAATCCGTCAACGATATAAAGAGGAGTTGTGCTTCCTGTGATGGAACCGATTCCTCTAATTCTCGCCACACTCCCGGCTCCAGGTGTTCCACTGGTGGAAGTAATGGTAAGACCAGGCACTTTGCCCTGAAGGACATTGTTCACACTCGTTACCGGCATCGCTTTCAACTCCTTGCCTCCTATCACTCCGACGGCACCGGTCATATCCTTCTTGGCGATAGCACCATATCCGGTGAACACAACACCCTCAAGGCTATACGCACTTTCATGTGCAACAAGTTCAAGATTCTGTCCAATACGAGCCTCAACAGACACCGTTTCGAAGCCTATCATACTGACAGTAAGCACATTCTTATCTTTTGTAGCTACAATGTCAAATAGTCCGTCAAGATTCGTTTCTACTGCAGAGGATGACTGCCCATTGAGCATAACCACTGCTCCCGGCAATGGTTCCCCATTCTCATCCACGACTTTTCCTGTTATCCTGTTGTTACTCTGCGCCCACATAGGTATCGCAAGAACAAGCATAACGAAAAGTACCACAAGAAACCGCATTTTGGAAGTTATCTGTGTTTTCATTTCCTTATAAATTAGTGTTATTTATTTCTGATAATATCTATTGCAAGCAACAATGCTCCTGCCTCTGCATCATACCAACGCTCTTTTTGCTCTCCCTTTACATTAAGGCCATAAATATGAGTTATATAGGCATTGACTCTTTCCTTATCACCCATCACAGCGGCGGCATATGCAATCATTGTCCAAGGAAAAGTGTCATATGTCTTACCTGTGGACCAATCCGGAAAAGAAGAATTAAATCTGTCATAAACAAGTTTAGACTTCAGATCACTTGCAGAGACAACGCCGAAAAGGCTCGGATAAAGCTGAGCGGTCGCATCAGGATAAAACTTGTTCCATGATGACTTATTTCCCTTGGCATAATCATAATTCGACTTGGATTCATTATAAAGTCCCCGGATACTACTTGTATTTTCCGCCAGCAACGACTCTAAATCAGAGGACGTCTCTATAAGACCTTTAACTTTAAGTTTAATCGCAGCCTTCAGTCCCAGATTCACTTCGCTGTTATCCATCAAATACTTGACAGCGTACCCATAATGAGCGATACTTAAGCAATCATTGGCATTTTCTCCAGGCAAAGTATTTTCAGCACAGTCTATCGTTTTCACCATAGCAGAAGCAACTTTACTCAACTCATCTTTATGACTTTTCAGCCAGGTCACACATCCTTCAGAAACCTCAGCAAATCGAATGGCTATCTCAAGAAAAGTAGCAGCATATGAGTCCACAGAATCGTATGTTCCTCTAGTGGTTTCATTGGGAGCAAAATAATCATATACCGATCCTTCTATCTCCTTGCTATTATATTCAGTAGATGAACCATTAAGCTTACTGAAATACCAAGACATGTAGTTTTTAACAACGGAAAGATTCTGCTCCGTAGGTTCCGTCAAAAGTGCAAGAACGGCAAAATGCGCAAAATATGGTGTAATCTTGCTATTATCCGCGCCTTTATCTTTAATCGCACCAGAGGGAAGCTGTAGAGAACGGATATAAGCAGTCTGATAAGAACGGACATAATCGTAAATCTCCGTCATATCCGACTCGGTCGATCCATTATCCCCTTTATTAGGAGGAGGCAACGTACTCGCTGAATGACATGAGCAGAACGCAAGAGACATCGCACAGATTGCTGCAAGCGCTGCCGTTATTTTCGAACACAGTCTCATAAACATTACCATTGCCTATATGCCTCCACTTCATAAATACCAATTCCCCAAGGTCCGCTTGCGCTTCCAAAATCAAGTCTGATAATGCTTACATTACGCTCTGCAAATGTCACATTCATAACAACCTTGGTCCAGACAGTCTCTCCAGGTTCTCTCGGCTCTGACGCAGCAGACCAGCCTGTTACGTTGTAGACTTCCTCGAAAGTTTCACCGTCTTCAGAGACTGTAATCTTCATATCCTTAGCATAAGCACCGCCATCCATAGATATGATGATATTGTTTATCTCTGCTGCTTCTCCAAGATCGATTGTAGCCCAATGTGTTTCATGGGTCTTATCACACTGCCACATATTCGCCAGTTTACCGTCGACAAGATGGAACTTGGAATTCGGATTAGCTTCGCAATCGGCGTCTGCAACCTTCTGGAGTGCAACATTGACAGGCTCAGGAGCATTGTAAATTTCGAACTCACCTAGAGTCATGTTGTATGGTGTCACACTATTGTACATGGACGACAAGCGGACAAACTTTGCATTTACAGGAGCAAATTTGATTTTCTTTACGCCATTGTCCACGCCATTAGACAGCCAGCCAACTTCCTCTGCAATAACAGTGAATGTAGAACCATCCTCAGACACCTCAAGTTTATAATCAGTAGCTGCGGCATTAGGATCCCACTTAGTTACCACCATATTGATTTCAGAGAGTTTTTCAAGTTCGAGCATCACCCAGCGGCTAGCTGATGGGTCATTACCGGACGCGACCCAATATGACTTCTCGTTACCATCATTGACATTGGCAGCAAAAAAGCCTGAGAATGGCTCTGATGCGGTAGCTTTGGCTCCTATCGCAAGGTTCGGATTCTCAGAAGGCTTAACTGGCCAAACATAAGTAAATCCCTGAAGAGAACGTTCTCCTTTATGATTTGTAACTGAGACTGCCCCGGATTTTCCGTAAGGGCTAAGAACAGCAGAAATAGTTTCAGCATCAATGACTTCAAACGACTCCGCACTCATACCTCCAAAAGTCACTTTCGAGGCAGTACCGAAATTAATTCCTTTAATCGTGATAACATCTCCCGCCTGGCCCTTTTCAGGAGAGAAAGACAAGACTTTAGGCCATTCTGACACGGTCACAGGTGTATTAGGGTCATACGGATTAGCCCCAAAACCATCTGTTTTACATGCCGACGCCAGCAAGCACATGCAAGCTATTGGCAAAAAAACATTTACTATCGATCTCATCGCTATAAATATAATTGGTTATTACTTTCTATTTGACTTAACCTTTTCCATGTAGGTTTTATAGTCTTTAAACAGTTGTTTAGTACGCTCTTCGCCCAAACAGAACGACCAAGACGGGTCGCTGAATACACCAGGAAACTGATAACACAGAACCTTCTCGAAATTATCCAAAAGATTAAGGTCTCCAATAATTTCATCTATCGGACGAGGATACAGGGACATATCCGGGTTAAAAAGGAAGGCTTCAAGATCGAACCAAAGGTGAGAACCCACATTATCGCAGAAAGACTGAAGCAAGTCAGCTGCTTCTTTACCCGTAAGATCTCCTTCCGGCATACGTGCAAACCCAAATGGACAGAGAATATCAAGATTCTCAAGAAGAGACGGATAAGCATCAGCACCATCCATGACTCCCATACTATTAGTTGCCAACATGACTGGCTTATCAGGAGCCATCGTATGTGTAAATTTCTTGAACTCGCGGAAGAAATCAGCGATTTCTTTCTTGCGCTTAGCCTTCATATCATCAGTCTGTTCTGAATTATAAAGATTTCCAGCACATTCTTCTGATACATAGAATCCATAAAAGGAATTATGATGTCCATATCTGTTCCACAATTCCTCAGCAACATTTTTATGCCAATTCAAGGACTGTTCAGTAAAATCAAACCATGCAAACATTCCTACTCCCATCATCACAGACATTCCAAGTGTATCTGCCTCGGAAAGAATAGCCTCAAGCGGATCCTTGGATGCGATCGGCATACGTCCAGGATAAAGTTCAGAAGGATAAAACGCACGCCCTTGATAGTTTTCAACAGTTGTCTGATGCTGACCTACATAATCATTGTTTCTGAACACCTCTTGGATAACTATAACATCCATCCCGATTGCGTGCATGGATTTTACCAAGTCTCTCCATTGATCTTCTTTCAGTTCCTTTATATCTTTATTCCAAAGTTTCCCTTCTTCCTCACTCCAATGATACAGACCTGCCCAAGCTCCGTCAATCAAACGGGTAGAGCGAATATCTGATTTTACAACTTCGAATTCTGAGGCTTTAGATATTTCCTTACCATCCGCAGTCACAATTTTCAGAGACACTTCGTTTTTTCCGACCATGCCTTCAGTCTCCAAAATATACTTCGACTGATGATTCTCGCCAGGATTTAAGGTAACAGACTCGTTGAGAAGCAAGTTATCATCTGAAGGGTCTCCGAGATACACATATATATTGTATGATTCCACAGAGGTTCCCTTATTCACAATTCCGGTCCTCACATCGAGATCTACCTTATCCGTAATAGTTCCAGGAGGGATTAGCGACAACCCCACATAGTCAGATTCGCGGGAACATGAGGCCAATATCGTTAGTATTAGCAAATTAACCCCAAAAAGTAATCTTTTAATAGTGTTCATATATTTTTTAAGATTTTAATCACAGTGCAAAAGTAATTAATTATTTTTAATTATCGCTATATTATTGTTAAATTTATTTAAATTACATCACCTTTTAGCCTCTCGTTATCTAAAAATTCAAAAATATTTTTTCAGAAAAACTTAGTCAACTGTAAAAAATGTATACCTTTGCACTATCATTGTTGGTTAACAACATTGTCAAGGAAACAAGGCAGGTATCTTTCCCTTAAATGAATACCTGCTTTTGAAATTTAAGAGGGGAGGTACTTAAGCGCGGAGAATCTGTCTTTCAACCTTGACAAATAAGACAATAAGTGATTTTTAGCCCTTAGACTTGCACCCTGGAAAGGATTTTCTACTCTATCCCCTCATTTTTTTTGAAGAAAAAAAATATTTACATACGCCACGGCGATGATGGCCGCGACAATGTCATCTTGCAAGATGAGCTTGCTTCTGTCTTGGATAAATCCTGATTGTCATTTGAACGAAAATTAATATCTTTGCATAGAGTCATTAAATCATCGTTATGGATACACAAAACCACAAGACTCTCATCAAGGCCGCCGTCGAGTCCTTCTGGGAGACCAAGAAGAAACAACTGGCCGTCAGCGGAGACTCTTCCAACAGAGGAGCCGTTGTTGGTGGCAAGCAGCTTGATGCCTTTGCTGAACTTCTCAAAACTATCGCAATCGAGAACGGCATTCCCGAAGACTGCATCTATACCTCACAAGCCTATTTGCCTGGGTTCTTCCGTTCATCAAAGAATTGGGACTTTTTGATTATAGCCCCTAACAAAAAACTGATTGCCGCCGTCGAGCTCAAATCCCAGATTGGATCCTACGGCAACAATTTCAACAATAGGACAGAAGAGGCCCTTGGCGACGCGGTTGATTTATGGACAGCATTCCGCGAGAATCAATTCCCTGGCCAAAGTGCTCCTTGGGTCGGTTATCTAACCGTAGTCGGAAAGGATGAAGGCTCAACCTCGCCGGTTCGCAACAATGAACCCCATTACCTGGTTTTGCCCGAATTCCAAAACGCAACCTATCTGGACCGCTACAAAATTCTTTGCCAGAAACTTATTCTTGAGCGCCACTATTCTATGGCTGCTCTTATATGCACCAGCGGTCCTGAGCACTATGAAGATGTCTCGGAAGACACCTCTATCGACAGATTCCTTCAATCATTTATCGGTCATCTGATAGGCAATCTTAATGAGTTCCAGCAGTAACAAATACGGCATGCGCCGCTCCGGCGGGCAGCACGGAGATGTGTTTACATCCCCGGAAGTCGTTTCGTATATGCTGGATCTTGTCGGATACACTTCCGGCAAAGACCTCTCAACCATCAAGATTCTGGAGCCGTCTTGCGGTGAAGGAGAATTTGTCATTGAAATCGTCCGACGCCTCCGGGATTCGTCCCAGAGGTATGGATTTGATTTCGGAAAAACCCTGCTGGATAATGTCTATGCTTACGACATCGACGAAAAAAAGATAGATATATGTAAAGCCAGGCTTGCCAAAGACGGCATCGCTGTCTCTTTGGATGCAAACATCCGATACGCCGACTTCCTGACGCAGCAAATACCTGATGTCGATGTGGTCATAGGGAACCCTCCATATATCCGCTACGAGCAGATACCGCAAGACCAGCTTTCGGGCTATAAGCAATTATTCCACACCTTCTACTACCGAGCCGATTTGTATATACTGTTCTTTGAAAAGACCCTGAGGAATTTGCGGCCGGGCGGTCGCCATTGTTTCATCTGTTCCAACCGGTGGCTCAAGAATGAGTATGGGAAGAAGCTCCGAGCTTGGATAGCACAGTCTTTCCGTCTGGAGACAATCCTGTCTCTTGAAAAAGCGCCTGACGCCTTCCAAGAGGAAGTTCTGGCTTATCCAGCCATAACACTGATAAGCAAAGCCTCACCTGCAGCGTCCTTCACCTTTGAAGAACTTACGTCCATCCATCAGTTGAACAACATTGAAGGAAAGAAACTACCCTCTCCACAAACAGCGGATTGGAGTGGCGTCTTCAATACCATTAGTAGTGACGACACATTGCTCACCATTGAGGAAATGGGCTTTATGATTGGTATTGGCGTCGCTACTGGTGCGGATTCCATCTTTATCACCAAGGATCTTCCCGAGCGGGTAGAGAAAGAGCTGCTACTGCCAGCCTTGAATGCCAGGGATATGTCCGGAAACCGGCTGCAATGGTCAGGCAAATATTTACTGAACCCGTACAAGCCTAACGGAGAACTCATCAGTCTGGATGATTATCCGATGGCGGCAGATTATCTTCTCAGTCATAGGGAAGCTCTCCAGAAGCGACATGTTGCTCGCAAGAACCCTGGGAAATGGTACAAGACCATCGACCGGATTGTGCCGTCGTTGAAAGATACGCCTAAAGTCTTGTTGCCGGATATTTCCGGAAACCAACTTATCTTCGTAGACGAGGGTAAATATTATCCGCAGCACAACCTCTATTACATCACGGGCGGCTCTGTTCGTCAGTTGCAACTGCTGAGCGCCATGCTGATGTCTGACTACGTGAAAAACCAGCTGCTCAGCATTACCAATTGCATGAACGGCGGATATCCCAGGTGGCAAAGCCAGTACTTGCGCAAACTCCTTATGCCTGACATCAACACCATCGAGGAAGATTTTGCCAACAGGCTTCTGACCGCCTACCAGCGGTTCGACCTCAACGGCCTCAATGAAACTGTCGATACAATCGTCTCCCGTCCCCGCCAGAAAAGCCCGCGGAAACACGTCCCAGTGCAGCAGCTGGAGTTCGACTTCGCGATGTAGCGTTTAGTGCAAAGACTGTAATCCTCAGCCCACTCACTAGCTTCCGCCTTTATGGCGCGTATTTCGTCCCATGTAGTCGGAATCGAAGCTATGAATAACGTAAACTCATTCTCTTTATAATAGTTTGACGGACTGTCACATAGCATCTGGACAGGGCTTTCGAACACCACGAAAATCGCAGCCTGAAGAGCCCTTGTCCACTGACTCATCGTACTGCACTCGTAAAAGTAGACACGGATGGGTAGAAAAAGATAGAATGAATTACAGAGCCCCCTATTCAACCAACATCTACCGAGAAGGAGATACTTTTTACCTTCCAAGGAAGCCAAAACAAGAACTAAAAAAGGATAAAAATTTATCAGTTTCCTTTTTGTATTTTATCAGATTCCCACCGCGAAATAATAAAAATTTTTAGTTAACTTCTCACAATTAAAGGCCAAAATTTATTATATTTGTGATTTGCAACGAACATAGATATCATTACAATCACAACATGAGGACAGAATTCTCAGTCATGCTTGCGTCAATATGCGCCATCAGATTCGCAGCAAAACTGGACAAATAATACCTTATGGCTTATGAACTCATTTTTAGACAACATCGAGGGCAAGGGAGCTATTATGAAGCAGAAGATTCTCGGTCTTTGTATAAACGACGGAGATTTCAGCATCGCAGAATTCAGTAAAGAACTGAATGCCAGCATCCCTACAGTTACAAGACTTATCGGGGAACTGATCGAAGACGGATTCCTGGAAGACTTGGGCAAAACTGGGACATCCGGAGGCAGACGCCCAAGCATATATGGACTTAATCAGGCAGCCGGCTACTTCGTCGGGACTGACATACGCAGACGTCATATCAGCATAGCCATAACAAATTTTAAGGGAAAGTTGGTCGATTATAAAGACGATATTCCGTTCACGCTTGAGGGCACGGAAGAATCTCTCAAGAAGCTTTCCGATATCATAAAGGAAAACACGGCAGCACTCGGAATCCCTCAGGACAAAGTGCTCGCTTACGGAATAAACCTCACAGGCCGTGTAAATCACACGACTGGTTACAGTTTCTCATATTTCATAGGGGAAGATAAACCTCTTTCGCAAGTACTTGAAAAAGAACTGAATGCACCCGTATTCCTAGAAAATGATTCCAGAGCGATGGCCTACGGAGAATACATCTGCGGTGAGGCGAACAACGAGAAAAACATGCTCTTCATAAACCTCAGCTGGGGACTCGGAATGGGCATGATCATCGAAGGCAAACTGTCTTATGGAAAATCCGGATTCTCAGGAGAGATAGGACATTTCCCGATGCTCGACAATGGCAAGATTTGTCATTGCGGAAAAATCGGCTGCCTCGAAACCGGCGCATCAGGTTCTGCCCTCCACAGAATCTTCGTAGAGAAACTAAAGGAAGGTAAAGTGTCCGCATTGTCAGCCAAGTTCAAGAATCCTGAAGACATCGGACTGGACGACATTCTCGAAGCACTGATGGAAGAGGACATGCTCGCCATCGAATGCGTAGAAGAAATCGGCTCAGTTCTCGGACAGGCAATAGCCGGCCTCATAAACATCTTCAACCCTGAACTTGTAGTAATCGGAGGCAGACTTTCCATCGCCAAAGATTACCTCATGCTTCCTATCAAGAGTGCCATTAACCGTCACTCCCTCAACATAGTAAGCAAGGATACCGCCCTAAAATTCTCCAAACTCGGAAAGAAAGGCGGCCCTATCGGAGCATGTATGCTTTCACGCAGCCAGCTTCTCGGTCTTTTATAAAGTGCAAGCTCAGCAATCCTTACAGCTCGCAAAACTTTAATAAACAACAGTCCCCGCCGAAAAGCGGGGATTTTTTTATTCACTTATTTCACGGCCGTGAAGGTCGATCTTAATCCGATGGAAAGGATCTTCCGTCGCGTCTATTTTCACTGCCTTGTCGATGATAGATTTATCCTCCGGAGCGAACCAAGTCTGATTAGCCCAGTCGATATGACGAGGCACGCCATGAACAAGACCTGTCGCCCCGATCCGCTGAATCGCCCCAAAATTCTCATCCTTAGGTTTAAGGTCAATGTATGGCATTATGTAGGGACTGTCCGGAAATGCTGTGCATTTCCTAACGAATTGATTGCTAATGTGTT
>OBKV01000914.1_pt1 | contig 20860 bp, 20 predicted proteins | sample 1517301 | NCBI WGS metagenome assembly OBKV01 (sample SAMN04571685, study PRJEB22368) | human gut metagenome | biome: human gut; material: stool | host: Homo sapiens | place: Luxembourg | collected 2012-06-29 | reverse complement strand
AATGTTTTATTATAGTGTTTTAATCCAATTTTCAATATCTTGTTCTTTTGTAACAAGTTTATCGCTATAACTTTCAAATACAATGTTCATACCTTCGCAAATTTCTGAATTTGGACATAAAGTTCTAATTTCTTTAAATGTCTTTCCAAGCCATCCTGCATTAGTTGCAAAAGGTTTTACGGTTTTTCCTGATAAATCATTTTGATTTAAAAATGTTCTTATTGCTGGAACAGGTCTGTACCACCATACAGGAGTTCCAAGTATAATTTCATCATATTTACTTAAATCAATGCCTATGTCTTGTATTTCTGGCAAACGATTACTTGCCTCACTATTTTGCTCATCATTTACAACAGTATCATAATCTTCTGAATATGGAATAACTGTTTTAATTTCTAAAATATCACAATTTACCTTTTCTTTAATTCTATTTGCTATTTCTTTTGTGTGATTCGTATATGAAAAGTAAACTATTAATTTATTCATTTTCATTTTTCTCCTTATAATTTAATTATTTTTGTCCATCAAGATCTGGTTTCACTTGAGCATAACTTGCAACTTTTTCTGGTGTTCCCTCATAATATCTTTTATTTTTATTGATAGCTGCTATTTGTTTCATTTCATCTTCTGTTAGTTCAAAGTTAAAAATATCAATATTAGCCTTTATATGTTCTTCTAGTCTTGCACCAGGTATAACAATATTATTTTCTTGAATGTGCCATCTTAATATAATTTGAACATTGCTTTTTCCATATTTTTCTGCTAGTTTTCTAAATATTGGTTCATTTATTAAGTTACTATCCCCATGTCCTAATGGATACCATGCTTGTATTTTTATATCATTTTTTGCTAGAAATTTCTTCATTTCTATTTGTTGATAATAAGGGTGTGCTTCTGTTTGCAAAACTGTTGGTTTGATTTCACAATTATCTAATATTTCTTGTATTTGTGTTTCATTAAAATTAGATAGTCCTATTGCTTTTACTTTTCCCTCCTTAACTGCCTTTTCCATTAATTTATAAGCATACATATAATTTCCTGATGGTTGATGTAGTAATAATAAATCAATATAGTTTGTACCTAATCTTTCTAGTGTTTTATCTATTTGGTCATCTTCTTCATAAAAGGCAGGCCATAGCTTTGTTTCTATAAAGATTTCTTCTCTTGCTATGCCAGACTTTTTTATTCCTCTACCAACTGCTTTTTCATTAACATAGGCATTTGCTGTATCTATTAATCTATATCCATTTTTTAAGGCATGATATACTGAATTTTCAGCCTCATCTGGTGTAAGCATAAATGTTCCTATTCCTAACTTTGGCATTTCAATACCATTATTTAATTTTACTTTTTCCATTATAAATTACCCTCTTTCTTTTAATTTACTTACTTTTTGAAAATATCCAATTCATTATATTTTCTTCATAGGCAAACAAACCACATCCTGCATGTTTGTAGTTTTCTAAAAAGTATTCTACTAATGCTATACAGTCATTTGCAGATTGTTCTCCCCAGTCATTTAATTGTGTTGAAACAATTATCATATCTTTATTATATTTTTGAGCCTCATACACATAAGGTTCTCCTAAATCTTTTCCTACTCCTTGAAAATATAATCCTTCCCATCCAGGATTTGCAAAATAAATAGCATATTGCTTTGCTTTGTCATAATTTTCTGGATAGTGTATATTAAAATGAATTTCTGAATTTGTAGTTATTAAAGTATTATCTAATATAAATTCTCTATGTTCCTCGCTACCTTCTCTTATATATTCATTTGAAGTAGTAATTTTATTTTCCTTATTTTCTATATTTCCTTGTTGTAATGTTTCTTCACTATTATTAGAATTATTATTTGTAGTAAAAATTCCAATTATAACTAATATTACAATTACAACTATCAATAATATAATTTTTTTCATTAATCATACTCCATTACATTTGACTTTTCCAAAAGTCTACTGCATTATTTACATTTTCATTGTTATCACTTGCAATATTTTGATTATCATTATTATTTGAATTAACCATAACAACTGCACCAATAGCAACTGCTATAAGTACTATTGCTAAAATAATTCCTATAACTAATTTTTTATTCATTTTTCATCTTCTCCCTCTTTCTTATTTTATACTATCTGTCCAATTTTTAATTGTAGAATCTGATGGTCTTTCATTAAATCTTTGTCCGTTTTTCCAATCTCCTTCATTTGCTTCTCGTTCAAGTAATTTTCCACTTTGTCCTAGACCACTTGATGCAGAAGTGCAAAATGGAATTACTGCTTTTCCATTAAAGTCATTTGCTTTTACAAAAGTGTCTACTGGCCATGCAGCTATTCCCCACCATATTGGATAACCAATTAATACTGTATCATAATCACTCCAATTATCTACTGTGTCCTTTTTTAATTTAATATCTCTTAATGATTCATCATCATGTTCTTTTGAAACTCTTGAATTTCTATTAGTCCAATTCAAATCTTCTTCTGAATATTTTTCCTCTGGCTCTATTTCAAAAATATCTGCATTTAAGTTTTGTGCAATTTTTTCTGCAACTGCCTTTGTATGATTTTGTGCTGAATAATATACAACTAATGTTTTACTTCCACTTTTTGTAGTATTTTTTTCTTGTTCGCTGTTTGTCATATCTTCCTCATTTTCTTTTTGTTCATTCTCTCCTACGAGCATATTATCATTTTCACTACCATTCATAGCTGATAGAGTATTATTTTTTGTATTGTGATGGCTAATTATAATAACTCCTGCAACAACTGCAATAATTGCTAATATTGCAACTATAATTCCTATTAATACTTTTTTATTCATTTTCAAATCTCTCCTTTTATATATTTTTACCAATTACTGTTTCCAAAAGCATCTAACCATTGAAAACTAAGTGTTAATGTATAAATAAAGTAAACTGTAATTCCTATAACACTGAATATATATATTATATAAATTGCTTTCTTAAATTTTTCATTCTTTATTTTTTTGAATATTCTATCTAAATGTAATCCTAGATGAATAAACATTGTTATAATTGCTAATCTTCCTAAAATTAGATGTGTAAGTACAAGACCTAAACTACTACTCATGTGAAAATTAAATACTTCATTTGCTATTAATATTCCACAAATAATTGTTCCTAAATATATTATCATTATAAGAATATCTATTATATACATGATTTTAGTTTTTGTATTGGTCTTTTTAAAATTTTTTGTTACTTGCTTTATCCATTTAAAGTTTAATAAAATATGAATTATAATAAGGATAGCCAAAGCAATTCCTAATATTTCGTGCATTAGATTTCCTATTAGTCCTATATTGAATAAAGCAATCGTAATTATAAATAATAAAATATCAATTATTATTTTTAATTTCTTCATTTTTCCCCTTTTCCTTATTATTATAAATATTTTGCATAAAATTCTTTTAATTTATTAGAATGAATATTTACTTTTCCAATCTCATTTTCTGTAATTGCTCCATCATAGACTAAGCCGAATTGGTTTTCTTCTTCTTTACTCATTTTAAGTACCTCCCATTATTTTTATAGTTTCAATTACTATATTTTAATTTTTTCTTTTGCTTGACTAATTAATTTTTTTGTTTTACAATGGAATTATATCAGTCGGTAGTTACTGTCGGTCAATAGTTTTTTTAAAATTTTTTAATTTTTTTGGAGGTATAGATATGTATTCAATGAAAGAAACCTGTGAAAAGGTTGGTATGACTTATGAAACACTAAAATATTATTGCAATGAGGGATTAATTCCTAATGTAAAAAGGGATAAAAATAATTATAGAATTTTTGATGACAATAATATTTCCTGGATTAAAAGTTTAACTTGTTTAAAAAAATGCAATATGAGTATTGAAGAAATGAAAAAATATCTTGCTTTATGTTTAAAAGGAGAATCTACTATCCCTGAAAGACAAGCTATTTTAGCTGTAAAAAAAGAACAGCTTTTGAAAGAAATGTCTGACTTGCAAGAGAGCATTGACTTTTTAAATTGGAAAGAAAATTTTTATAATGATGTACTTTCTGGAAAAACTGAATATTTTAGTTACTTAATTGATACTAACCAAAAGTAGTAAAAAAATCAGTCTGTATTTTGCACAAACTGATTTCTTTTTTTATTTATTTCATATCTAATCCATCTTTAAAAGCATTTCCTACAACATCTCCTAATACTCTATAAGTATTACTTACCATGTCAAATGCTATTATTTGCATTTTTTCCACATCAATTTTTCCGTTCTCATCTAAATCCATCCATTTAATATTTTATATATGACCTTATTTTATCATAACTCTTATTAATTTATAATCTATTTTACCAATTTTTCTTATCTTTATTATGGTCTTGATTTTCTCTCCTTGATTTTACTGTTTCATCAAACCATTTTACCATTTCTGGATCATAGTGATTAAAGAAACTACTTGTTTTTGTATCTAATTTTGCAATTTCTTCCATATCTTCTTTTGAAAGTTCAAAATCAAATATATTAATGTTTTCTTTTATTCTTTCCATTAATGTTGATTTTGATAGTACTACTACATTTCTTTGTGTTAGCCATCTTAATATTACTTGTGCTATTGATTTGTTGTATTTATCTCCAATTTTCTTTAATGTTTCATTTTGGAACATATTGTTTCTACCTTCTGCAAACGGAGCCCATGCTTCTATTTGTACTCCAAATTGTTCCATGTTTTTCTGTGCCTCAAATTGTGCATTAAATACATTTGTTTCTACTTGATTTACTTGTGGAATAGTTTTTCTTTCAAATAAGCAAATATCACTTAATCTATCTGGATAAAAGTTACTTACTCCTATCGCTTTTAGCTTTCCTTCTTCATATAATTCTTCTAATGCTCTATAAGCTCCATAATAATCTGCAAAAGGCTGATGCAATAGCATTAAGTCTAAATAATCTACTTTTAGTTTTTCCATTGATTTTAAAACTGATTCTTTGCACTTTTCATATCCATAGTTATCTATCCAAACTTTTGAAGTAATAAATAATTCTTCTCTTTTTACAAGTCCATCATTTATAGCTTTTTGAATAGCATTCCCTACTTCTTCTTCATTAAAATAACTTTGTGCTGTATCAATCAGTTTATATCCTGCTTTTATAGCATCCATTACAACTCTTTCACATTCTTCTTTATTTACTTGATACACTCCAAAACCTGCTTTTGGCATTTTAACTCCATTATTTAAAGTTATATATTCCATCTTTTTATCTCTCCTTTAATTTATATTTTTTGTTTTACTAATTTGAATTATATCAGTCGGTTGTAGCTATCGGTCAATAGTTTTTTTGAAATTTACAAAAAAAAGAAGAAATAAAAACTTCCTCTTGGATTAAAAGCAGATAATTTTCTCAAATTATTTGCTCTAAAAATTACTATCTTATGTTTAGATTATATAACAATGGGCAGATAATTTTTAACCGAATTACCTGCCCTACTTATTGTAATTTGTCTCTCAAATGTTTTATTATAGTGTTTTAATCCAATTTTCAATATCTTGTTCTTTTGTAACAAGTTTATCGCTATAACTTTCAAATACAATGTTCATACCTTCGCAAATTTCTGAATTTGGACATAAAGTTCTAATTTCTTTAAATGTCTTTCCAAGCCATCCTGCATTAGTTGCAAAAGGTTTTACGGTTTTTCCTGATAAATCATTTTGATTTAAAAATGTTCTTATTGCTGGAACAGGTCTGTACCACCATACAGGAGTTCCAAGTATAATTTCATCATATTTACTTAAATCAATGCCTATGTCTTGTATTTCTGGCAAACGATTACTTGCCTCACTATTTTGCTCATCATTTACAACAGTATCATAATCTTCTGAATATGGAATAACTGTTTTAATTTCTAAAATATCGCAATTCAATTTCTCTCTAATTTTGTTTGCTATCATTTTTGTATTACCTGTATAAGAAAAATATACTACTAATTTATTCATAAATTTCCTCCTAAATTTTCTTTTTTTCATAGTTTATCATATTCTTCATCTGTAACCTTTTCGCACCATTCATTACTTGTATTTTCTCCTGGTACTTCTATCGCTAAATGACTAAACCACTTATCTTTTTTAGCACCATGCCAATGTTTTACATTTGCAGGAATAGTTACAACATCTCCTACTTTTAGGCTTTGAGGTTCTTTTCCTTCTTCTTGATACCAACCTTCTCCTTCAACACATATCAAAATTTGTCCTCCATTTTTGCTTGCTTTATGAATATGCCAATTGTTTCTACATTTAGGTTCAAATGTAACATTTGCAATAAATATATTATCTGTTTTTGCTAGTGGTTTTAAGTATGAATTTCCAATAAAATATTGTGCAAAATTAACATTAGGTTCTCCCATTCCAAATATTCCACCATGATTTCCTTTTTGTTCGTCATCTGCATATACTTCTTTCGCCAAATCAAATACTGCCCATGCGTTTGGCCATCCTGCATAAAATGCTGCATGAGTAATTATTTCAGCCATTTCCTCTTTTGTTATTCCATTGTTTCTAGCATTAATTAAATGATATTTTAAAGAATTATCCACTAAGCCTTTACCCATAAATATACAAATCGTAATTAATGATCTATCTCTTAAAGATAATTTGTCTTCTCTTGACCATATTTCACCAAATAATATATCATCATTTATTTCAGCAAATTTTGGTGCAAAATCCCCTAATTTTTCCTTTCCAGCTGTTTGTTTTACCATATCTCATCATTCCTCTCTTTAATTTTAATATTTTTTATAATTTCATTTTACCTTTGTAAATTATTGTTTATATACTCAATTATAGATTCTATGTCCATATTTTCTTCTTTTAGTAATTCTTCTGGATTATATCTATCATAAAATTTCTTTTGCAATCCATAGTTTTTAACTTTGATATTTGTATCTCCAAAATATGACGCAATTTTTTGACCAAATCCACCGTCTAGTATTCCGTCTTCTAATGTTATTACTATATTATGATTGTCTTTTAATTTATTTAATAATTTTGTATCTAAGCCTGTAGCAAATCTTGGATTGATTAAAGTAGGCTTAAATCCTAATTTTTCTTTAATATTTTCTGCAACTTTTTTCCCTCTTTGGTAAAAATCTCCTAATGCAATTATTGCAACTTTTTCTCCTTCTTGTTCTAACTTATATTTATTAATTTCATTGTAATTTTTATCAGCTTTTCTATAATCAACTTCATTTCCTGGAAGTAATATCATTACAGGATGTTCTTTTTGTTCAATTGACCAATCTAACATATTTAGTAATTCGTCTTTTGAAGAAGGACATAGCATAATTAAATTTGGTATATTTGAAAATGCAGAAATACCAAAAATCCCCAAGTGTGTTACATCTGTTAAACCATCAAAATTTGCATAATTTAAAAGTATTGTAACTGGACTATTATTTATACAAACATCATGTGAAATTTGATCATAACATCTTTGCATAAATGTTACATTTGTTATAACTAATGGTTTTGCACCTTCTTTTGCCATACCTGCTGCCATTGCAACAGCTTGCTCTTCTGCAATTCCAACATCTACAAATTGTTTTCCAAGTTCATTTCTATCATTTTCATTTAATCCAAAACTTCCTGGCATATTAGGTGTTACAACTATAAATTCTTTATCTTCTTTAGCTTTATTTAAAATATATTTTCTTGTTATTCCTGTATAATTTTCTTCTGTACCAAAATCAATGGTTGGTAAGCCTGTTTCTTTATCAAATGGAACTGTCCAATGCCAATTTTCCTTATTTTCTTCTGCTAATTTATAGCCTTTTCCTTTTTGAGTATTAATATGAACAACTATTGGATGATCAATATCTTTTACTTTTTCAAATACTTTAATCATAGATTCAATGTCATTTCCGTTTTCTTCATATATATAGTCTAGTCCAATTGCTTTAAACATGTTATTTGTAGCTTTTCCTTTTGTTTCTCTTAGTTCTTTTAAATTTTTATAAATCCCTCCATGTGTTTCTGATATAGATTGTTGATTGTCATTTACTATAATTATTAGATTAGAATTTAATTCAGAGCCTGCAACATTTAATCCTTCCAATGCCTCTCCACCTGATAATGAACCATCTCCAATTAGTGCTATAATATTTTCTTTTTTTCCCAATAAATCTCTTGCTTTTGCTAAACCTGTTGCCAAAGAAATAGATGTTGAAGTATGACCTACATTAAAAAAATCATGTTTACTTTCTTCTGGATTTGTGTAACCTGAATCTTCTTTAAAATGTGTATCATCTATATATCCTGCTTTTCTTCCTGTCAACATTTTGTGTGGATAACTTTGATGAGATACATCAAATATAAATTTGTCTTCTGGTGAATTAAATACATAATGCATTGCTATTTCAGTTTCTACAATCCCAAAATTTGGACCAAAATGTCCACCTATTTTTGTTAGTCTATTAAATAGACCGTCTCTAATATCATTTGCTAATACTTTCAATTCTTCCATATTTAATTTTTTTACATCATCTGGACTATTGATGTCTTTTAATATTTCATACATATTTTTTACCTCCACGTATATCATTTTATAAGCCTTGTTTTTCTATATTGCCTTTGTTGCAATATAAATCACCACTTATTGACATTCTATATGATTTAATATATATTATATATACCACCTCGACCTTGGTTTAGGTCAAGTGTTTTTTTGAGATTTTTTAAATTTTTTGGAGGTAAATTTGTATGGAATTAACTATTGGCGAAGTATCTGAAAAGACAGGACTAAGTATATCAAAATTAAGGTATTATGATGAACATGGTCTTATTCCTAATTTAAAAAGATCTTCTTCTGGACTTAGAAAATTTAGTATAGAAAACTTAGAAGCAATAACTATTATTGAATGTCTAAAAACATCTGGTATGCAATTAAAAGAAATTAAAGAATTTATGAAATGGTGCTCTCAAGGAGAAAAAACAATAGATAAAAGATTAGAAATGTTTAATAAGCAAGAAACGAATATACTTAATCAAATTGAAACTTTAAAAGAAAGTTTAGATTTAATTCATTTCAAACAGTGGTATTATTCAACTGCTAAATACCACAATTCTGAAAAATTCGTTAAAAATATGAGTTTAGATGATATGCCAGAAGATATTCAAAAATTATATAAGAAGACTCATCTTTATGAAGAAAAAAATAATAGGCAGGATTAAATTTCTGCCTATCATTTATATAAATTGTAAGTTGTCGCTCTAATTATTTTTATACATAAAGCATTCTTTATCGTGAGAATAAATAATTCCTATTGCTTGTAAATAAGAATATATAATTGTACTTCCCACAAATTTCATTCCATTTTTTTGTAAATCTTTTGACAAATTGTCTGATAGTTTATTGGTTGTTTTATCTATTTCATAAATAATTACATCATTGGAGCAAATAATCTTAAAATAGCTTGCCATAGTCCTTTAAATAAACCATTTTTTGCTTCTTTTTCATCTACTTTATGTGATTCTTTAAAGGAATCCTCAAAATCTTTTTTGATATCTTTTATTACATTTGTATCCTTCATATAAATACCACATTCAAAATGTAAATATAAACTTCTATAATCTAAGTTTATTGTTCCTACAGTTGCTATTTCATCATCGGATAAAAATACTTTGCTATGTACAAAACCATTCGTATAAGTATAAATTTTTACTCCACCTTTAATTAATGTATAAAAATAAGAAGAGGTTAAATCATATACAATTTTTTTATCGGGTATTCCAGGAACAACAATTCTGACATCTACTCCTCTTCTTGCAGCTAAGATTAAACTATTTATCATATCTGTATCAATAATTAAATAAGGTGTATAAATATAAACATACTTTTTCGCTTGATTGATAATATTTAGATAAATATCTTCGCCGGTTATAACATCATCTAATGGACTTTCCCCATAAGGTACAACGAAACCATTTTCCTTATACTTTTCAGTAAAATTATATTTGTATTTATTATAATCATTATCTTCTTTTTTAAATGAATTCCACATTTCTAGAAACATAACAGTAAAATTCCAAACAGCTTCACCTTTTATCCTAATTCCATTATCTTTCCATACTCCTAATTTACTATTTATATTTATATATTCATCTGAAATATTAATTCCACCAGAAAAAGCAGTATGTCCATCAATTATCATCATTTTTCTATGATCTCTATTATTCATAATAATACCTGCAAATGGCGATAATTTATTAAATTGCATACATTTTATTCCATATTTTCCCAGTAACTTTGGATAATTACTAGGTAGCATAGCAAAAGAACCCATATCATCATATAATACTCTTACATCTAGTCCTGAATTTGCTTTTTCTTTTAATATATCTAAAATTTCTTGCCACATAGTACCATTATTAATAATGAAATATTCTATAAAAATAAATTTTTTGGCTTTTTTTAGTTCTTCTAACATAACAGGATAAACGTCATCACCAAGAGAATAATAGTTTATCTCATTGTTTTTCGTTACAGGAAATCCTGCAAATTCACTTATATATTTTAATTGTCCTAAATTTTTAGTATCGATTTCTTTTTTTATAAATTCATCTTGTATTAAGTATTTTTGACCATTTTCTATATTTTCATTAATATTCTTTAAAACTTTACTTCTTTTCATATTATTACTAAGTATGATATATAGAAGTGTTCCAATTAATGGAAAAAGCATAATCAGTAATATCCATATTAAATCGCTACTTAATCTTTTACTATACTTGATAATCATTAAAACAATTATAATACTAAGTAAACCATAAACTACTTGAATAATACTTATAAATTCTCCAAATTTTAAATATATAAATAATGTTAATAGAATTTGTATTAATAAACCTATTGCTACAACAATTCCTCTTTTTACTGCCATCCACATATTTTTTCTCCTCATACTAATTCATTTTTATATGTAATACTCTTATCTTCTTTATAAATAAACATTAATTTTGAGTTCTTATCTGTTCTTCCTTTATCAAAGGATAACGAATAAGTACATTACTATCTAGATTTTCTTTGTGCATATCAACTGCTGTTATTTGATGATTATCATATGTTGTATAATAATAAATTCCCTTATTTACATTACAGCAAGATGTATAAATTGTTATTTCAAATTTATCATCACCTAAATCACAGCATCCTCTTTGTTGATCAACGCTACCTAAAATGTGAAAAAATTGACTAACACTTGATTTTTCATCTTCTTTAGAAAAAGAATTTAATTTAGTATACGCTACTCTTATGAATCTTGATTGCGATGATAAATCACCTGGTAGACCTATTGCTCCCATTCCTCTACTATATAAACTTAGATCTAATTCTTTACTAAATTTATTCTCTGGAGATTTAGGTGATAAATACATATAATTATTTAAGGCAAACATTTGCTTATCAAAAGATGGATTATTAGTTAATACCCCTACTGGATTATCATATATTTTTATTCCATCAATAACAGACTCTACAGTTATTGATTGTGTGCTATCGGAAATAATCCAATGTAAGCTAGCTAATGGTAATTTATCACTAAATGGAGTATTTAACACATTCATTTTTTCAATCAAATTTCTAGCTTCATTTACATTTGAACATTGGCTTAAAATCCATGGTATCAGTTCAAATTGAGCAACATTATCTTTTCCTTCCTGTTTTTCTTTATAATGAGCATTTCCAACAAAATTTAAACCTGCTATTGCTAACCCTTTTTCGTTTATTGCATCGTAATATAATGGATAATCTTCAGTAACAAATGCCATTCCAATTATCGCATAATGACTCTTAATGTCATCTACTTCTCTAAATTTAAATTCAAAGTTTCTTGGTGTTATTGTTACTTCATCTCCATATGAAAATTCATAATCCAATGTTCTTCCAAAATAAAAATCTTTCGTTTTATAAGTTGCTGCTGTACACATATTCTTTCCCTTCTTTCTAATACTATTTCTTATCTTTTATATAACTCTCTTTCAAATTACTAATTCTTGTTAGGATTATATAATAAAAGGTAGATAATTTCAACTGGTTATCTACCCTACTTATTGTAATTTGTCTTTTTTATTTTCTTTAATATTTTCTTTACAATACTCTTTTATTCTATTTATTTTATTTTCACTCAAATTTGTACTCCCTTTAATATAATGTAATTTTATATTTTGTTTGTAATTATAATATGTTACATATATTTTTGATTTATATGATTTTAATTTATTTTAAGCCTATAATATAGTTGTTTATTTTTTCAGATTGTTCCTGAATATCTGCAATGTATTTATCAAATATATCTGTTCTTATATTACATTTAGACTTTTTTTCTAAAATTTTTCTTAATAGTTCAAATGAGTCTATGATATGATGCCTAAATTCATAACTATCTTCTATTCTATTAAACTCTAATGATTCTATAATCGCAAAAGATTTATCAAATGCATCTAATATTTCGTTCAAGAGTTCTTGGCTTATTTGAGAGTTGTTACTTTTGTAGTAAATGCTTAAATACATTCTATATTTTGAATATACTTCATCAAAGTTTAGACTAATATTTTCTTTGTCTAAAATAACTTTGGCAATATGAATGTAAAATGCTTTTATAAAAACATAAGTTAATGTTTTATCAATGTTTTGGTTTTCATTAAATTCCTCTAATATGTTATAAATACTATCTTCACTTAAGTCAAATAGCTCACTTGCAAAATCATTTGTTAAAATATTCTTCATTTCTATCTCTCCCTTATAACTAACCATTCTCATAACTTAAATTATGAGTACCTAATTTTCCCATTCTCCTGAACTTTCTTTTTAGCAAAGTAAAATATTTTCTAAAATTAATTTTATTTATAATATATCCTAATACACATCCAAATATAATTAATAAAATTCTCAATTCTATTGCAGTACTTGTATCAAATAAAGCCGAAGCAGAACTAATTGCATTTACAGTAATAAATATTACTTGATACTTATAATCATTTATAAACGTATAAATATAATTTAAAATTATTGTAACAATCACATCATATTTTTCTGGTACCAATGCTTGGAATAATATAGCAAAAACAATTGAACCAATTATTGTTGAAATTATTCTACTTATAAATCTTTTTTGAGTATTAGAAAAATCAATTTGTGTTAAAGACATAACAGACATTGAAATCCACATAGTCTTTTTAACACCAAACAATGTACCAATCAACATCGCAATACTTACACCAATAGCCATCTTTAAAGCTATAATAAACCTATTTGATGTTATACTCATACTCTTAAATGCTTGCTTAATTGTATCATGCTCCTTATTTGAATTTTTATTTTTAAAATAATATACTAATGACACTATTACTCCACCTATAAGCAAACTTAACATTCTAGTTACAAAATCATGACCCTCTGCGGGATTTGACTGATTAAAAATGTAACATAAAAGAAATGGCATATACGCCTTATATTCTGGTTTTGCTGATGGAATGTACATAATTAAGAATATTGTAATAAAGTTTACAATCAAACCTATTACTGGATTTATTTGAGCCAACTTATTTGAAAATCCTATTTGTAAAAACATCAAAACAATAACAAATGGTGCTTGTTTTATATTAATTCCTATATCCATATACCAATACATCATAGTTCCAATTAATACACATACCCATGTCAAAGAATTATTTGTACCAAATATTTGTGAAAATACGCCTACAAATAATGTAATAAAAACCAACTTTAATAAATTAGAAAATATACTTTTACGTGTTATTTTTTGCATAAAATACCTTCTTTCTCGCAAAAATTATGGCTAATATTTACAAAAAAATTAGCACTCTGTAAAAACGACTGCTAATATTTTATACCTATTTTTAGCAGTTGTCAATTCAAAGTGCTAAATATTCACATAAATTTCACATTTAACTTTTCTATTTTCCCATTCACCATTAACATATCTTTCCATATTATTGATTAATCAAATTTATCCCTTTGATTGTTGGATACAGTAACTTTATAAAATCTGTTGCATCTTGTTTTGAGCCAACAACACTCCCATAATGAACTGGTATAGCAAATTTAGGTTTTATAATATTTATTAATTGTGCTGCCTCTTTAAAATCCATTGTATATGTCCCACCAACTGGAACAAATGCAACATCACATTTTACTTTTTTATTTTCTTCAGTAATATCAGTATCTCCTGCTATATAATACCTAACACCCTTTATTTCTATAATATAGCCTAGCCAATTATTTTCTTTTGGGTGAAAAGGCTTATTTGTATTATATGCTGGAACTGCCTCAACTTTTATTCCATCAATAATTTCTGTATCTCCTGAATCAAGCGTAAAAATGTTTTCTTGATTTATTCCTTTTTCAAGTAATTTAGGTAATAAATCATCAGGAATAACAAAAATAGAATTAAATTTTCTTACTTTATCTATATCATCTTCAGAATAATGGTCATAATGGTCATGTGTTATAAAAATTATATCTGCATCATTATAATTTTTATCTATATGATATGGATCTATATAAATAATTTTTTCTTTATTTATTTTTATACAACTATGGTATAAAACCTCTATATTATCAAGAATATTTATCATTTCTACTACCTCCATTTTTAGATATTATAATATAAATAAATATACAAAACAAATTATTCTTCTTTTATAGCTATTATCAATTCATTTGGTTGTACCATCATATTTGCATTTTTATATGTAAATCTTGCATGAGAAAAATAAACTTTATAATTTTTATTTTCTAATTTAGTACGTGTCAAAGATAAAAATTTATCAGTATCTTGTTCAGATAAATTATTTTTTACTCTTATTGAGTTTGATAATTCTATTCTTTTAAAATTTGCTTCTTTTAATTTTCCCAGTTGTTTCTCTGTCTTTTCTAAATTTTCTGATATTGGATAAACTGGTGTAAGAACGCAATTACCTTCTAAAGCCAATTTTCTGCTACTATCATCATTTCTTTTTGAAATTTTAAACTTCCACATATTGTTATTACTTTCATTTTTTATATCTTCCCTACAACTTACTATTTTTTGCTTTGTTTACACCATATATTATATCATGAAAAAAGCAAATCATTTTAACGGCTTTCTCAACAAATTATAATTTTCTATTTATCTAATTTTATTATATCGTTTACATCATTGGAGCAAATAATCTTAAAATAGCTTGCCATAGTCCTTTAAATAAACCATTTTTTGCTTCTTTTTCATCTACTTTATGTGATTCTTTAAAGGAATCCTCAAAATCTTTTTTGATATCTTTTATTACATTTGTATCCTTCATATAAATACCACATTCAAAATGTAAATATAAACTTCTATAATCTAAGTTTATTGTTCCTACAGTTGCTATTTCATCATCGGATAAAAATACTTTGCTATGTACAAAACCATTCGTATAAGTATAAATTTTTACTCCACCTTTAATTAATGTATAAAAATAAGAAGAGGTTAAATCATATACAATTTTTTTATCGGGTATTCCAGGAACAACAATTCTGACATCTACTCCTCTTCTTGCAGCTAAGATTAAACTATTTATCATATCTGTATCAATAATTAAATAAGGTGTATAAATATAAACATACTTTTTCGCTTGATTGATAATATTTAGATAAATATCTTCGCCGGTTATAACATCATCTAATGGACTTTCCCCATAAGGTACAACGAAACCATTTTCCTTATACTTTTCAGTAAAATTATATTTGTATTTATTATAATCATTATCTTCTTTTTTAAATGAATTCCACATTTCTAGAAACATAACAGTAAAATTCCAAACAGCTTCACCTTTTATCCTAATTCCATTATCTTTCCATACTCCTAATTTACTATTTATATTTATATATTCATCTGAAATATTAATTCCACCAGAAAAAGCAGTATGTCCATCAATTATCATCATTTTTCTATGATCTCTATTATTCATAATAATACCTGCAAATGGCGATAATTTATTAAATTGCATACATTTTATTCCATATTTTCCCAGTAACTTTGGATAATTACTAGGTAGCATAGCAAAAGAACCCATATCATCATATAATACTCTTACATCTAGTCCTGAATTTGCTTTTTCTTTTAATATATCTAAAATTTCTTGCCACATAGTACCATTATTAATAATGAAATATTCTATAAAAATAAATTTTTTGGCTTTTTTTAGTTCTTCTAACATAACAGGATAAACGTCATCACCAAGAGAATAATAGTTTATCTCATTGTTTTTCGTTACAGGAAATCCTGCAAATTCACTTATATATTTTAATTGTCCTAAATTTTTAGTATCGATTTCTTTTTTTATAAATTCATCTTGTATTAAGTATTTTTGACCATTTTCTATATTTTCATTAATATTCTTTAAAACTTTACTTCTTTTCATATTATTACTAAGTATGATATATAGAAGTGTTCCAATTAATGGAAAAAGCATAATCAGTAATATCCATATTAAATCGCTACTTAATCTTTTACTATACTTGATAATCATTAAAACAATTATAATACTAAGTAAACCATAAACTACTTGAATAATACTTATAAATTCTCCAAATTTTAAATATATAAATAATGTTAATAGAATTTGTATTAATAAACCTATTGCTACAACAATTCCTCTTTTTACTGCCATCCACATATTTTTTCTCCTCATACTAATTCATTTTTATATGTAATACTCTTATCTTCTTTATAAATAAACATTAATTTTGAGTTCTTATCTGTTCTTCCTTTATCAAAGGATAACGAATAAGTACATTACTATCTAGATTTTCTTTGTGCATATCAACTGCTGTTATTTGATGATTATCATATGTTGTATAATAATAAATTCCCTTATTTACATTACAGCAAGATGTATAAATTGTTATTTCAAATTTATCATCACCTAAATCACAGCATCCTCTTTGTTGATCAACGCTACCTAAAATGTGAAAAAATTGACTAACACTTGATTTTTCATCTTCTTTAGAAAAAGAATTTAATTTAGTATACGCTACTCTTATGAATCTTGATTGCGATGATAAATCACCTGGTAGACCTATTGCTCCCATTCCTCTACTATATAAACTTAGATCTAATTCTTTACTAAATTTATTCTCTGGAGATTTAGGTGATAAATACATATAATTATTTAAGGCAAACATTTGCTTATCAAAAGATGGATTATTAGTTAATACCCCTACTGGATTATCATATATTTTTATTCCATCAATAACAGACTCTACAGTTATTGATTGTGTGCTATCGGAAATAATCCAATGTAAGCTAGCTAATGGTAATTTATCACTAAATGGAGTATTTAACACATTCATTTTTTCAATCAAATTTCTAGCTTCATTTACATTTGAACATTGGCTTAAAATCCATGGTATCAGTTCAAATTGAGCAACATTATCTTTTCCTTCCTGTTTTTCTTTATAATGAGCATTTCCAACAAAATTTAAACCTGCTATTGCTAACCCTTTTTCGTTTATTGCATCGTAATATAATGGATAATCTTCAGTAACAAATGCCATTCCAATTATCGCATAATGACTCTTAATGTCATCTACTTCTCTAAATTTAAATTCAAAGTTTCTTGGTGTTATTGTTACTTCATCTCCATATGAAAATTCATAATCCAATGTTCTTCCAAAATAAAAATCTTTCGTTTTATAAGTTGCTGCTGTACACATATTCTTTCCCTTCTTTCTAATACTATTTCTTATCTTTTATATAACTCTCTTTCAAATTACTAATTCTTGTTAGGATTATATAATAAAAGGTAGATAATTTCAACTGGTTATCTACCCTACTTATTGTAATTTGTCTTTTTTATTTTCTTTAATATTTTCTTTACAATACTCTTTTATTCTATTTATTTTATTTTCACTCAAATTTGTACTCCCTTTAATATAATGTAATTTTATATTTTGTTTGTAATTATAATATGTTACATATATTTTTGATTTATATGATTTTAATTTATTTTAAGCCTATAATATAGTTGTTTATTTTTTCAGATTGTTCCTGAATATCTGCAATGTATTTATCAAATATATCTGTTCTTATATTACATTTAGACTTTTTTTCTAAAATTTTTCTTAATAGTTCAAATGAGTCTATGATATGATGCCTAAATTCATAACTATCTTCTATTCTATTAAACTCTAATGATTCTATAATCGCAAAAGATTTATCAAATGCATCTAATATTTCGTTCAAGAGTTCTTGGCTTATTTGAGAGTTGTTACTTTTGTAGTAAATGCTTAAATACATTCTATATTTTGAATATACTTCATCAAAGTTTAGACTAATATTTTCTTTGTCTAAAATAACTTTGGCAATATGAATGTAAAATGCTTTTATAAAAACATAAGTTAATGTTTTATCAATGTTTTGGTTTTCATTAAATTCCTCTAATATGTTATAAATACTATCTTCACTTAAGTCAAATAGCTCACTTGCAAAATCATTTGTTAAAATATTCTTCATTTCTATCTCTCCCTTATAACTAACCATTCTCATAACTTAAATTATGAGTACCTAATTTTCCCATTCTCCTGAACTTTCTTTTTAGCAAAGTAAAATATTTTCTAAAATTAATTTTATTTATAATATATCCTAATACACATCCAAATATAATTAATAAAATTCTCAATTCTATTGCAGTACTTGTATCAAATAAAGCCGAAGCAGAACTAATTGCATTTACAGTAATAAATATTACTTGATACTTATAATCATTTATAAACGTATAAATATAATTTAAAATTATTGTAACAATCACATCATATTTTTCTGGTACCAATGCTTGGAATAATATAGCAAAAACAATTGAACCAATTATTGTTGAAATTATTCTACTTATAAATCTTTTTTGAGTATTAGAAAAATCAATTTGTGTTAAAGACATAACAGACATTGAAATCCACATAGTCTTTTTAACACCAAACAATGTACCAATCAACATCGCAATACTTACACCAATAGCCATCTTTAAAGCTATAATAAACCTATTTGATGTTATACTCATACTCTTAAATGCTTGCTTAATTGTATCATGCTCCTTATTTGAATTTTTATTTTTAAAATAATATACTAATGACACTATTACTCCACCTATAAGCAAACTTAACATTCTAGTTACAAAATCATGACCCTCTGCGGGATTTGACTGATTAAAAATGTAACATAAAAGAAATGGCATATACGCCTTATATTCTGGTTTTGCTGATGGAATGTACATAATTAAGAATATTGTAATAAAGTTTACAATCAAACCTATTACTGGATTTATTTGAGCCAACTTATTTGAAAATCCTATTTGTAAAAACATCAAAACAATAACAAATGGTGCTTGTTTTATATTAATTCCTATATCCATATACCAATACATCATAGTTCCAATTAATACACATACCCATGTCAAAGAATTATTTGTACCAAATATTTGTGAAAATACGCCTACAAATAATGTAATAAAAACCAACTTTAATAAATTAGAAAATATACTTTTACGTGTTATTTTTTGCATAAAATACCTTCTTTCTCGCAAAAATTATGGCTAATATTTACAAAAAAATTAGCACTCTGTAAAAACGACTGCTAATATTTTATACCTATTTTTAGCAGTTGTCAATTCAAAGTGCTAAATATTCACATAAATTTCACATTTAACTTTTCTATTTTCCCATTCACCATTAACATATCTTTCCATATTATTGATTAATCAAATTTATCCCTTTGATTGTTGGATACAGTAACTTTATAAAATCTGTTGCATCTTGTTTTGAGCCAACAACACTCCCATAATGAACTGGTATAGCAAATTTAGGTTTTATAATATTTATTAATTGTGCTGCCTCTTTAAAATCCATTGTATATGTCCCACCAACTGGAACAAATGCAACATCACATTTTACTTTTTTATTTTCTTCAGTAATATCAGTATCTCCTGCTATATAATACCTAACACCCTTTATTTCTATAATATAGCCTAGCCAATTATTTTCTTTTGGGTGAAAAGGCTTATTTGTATTATATGCTGGAACTGCCTCAACTTTTATTCCATCAATAATTTCTGTATCTCCTGAATCAAGCGTAAAAATGTTTTCTTGATTTATTCCTTTTTCAAGTAATTTAGGTAATAAATCATCAGGAATAACAAAAATAGAATTAAATTTTCTTACTTTATCTATATCATCTTCAGAATAATGGTCATAATGGTCATGTGTTATAAAAATTATATCTGCATCATTATAATTTTTATCTATATGATATGGATCTATATAAATAATTTTTTCTTTATTTATTTTTATACAACTATGGTATAAAACCTCTATATTATCAAGAATATTTATCATTTCTACTACCTCCATTTTTAGATATTATAATATAAATAAATATACAAAACAAATTATTCTTCTTTTATAGCTATTATCAATTCATTTGGTTGTACCATCATATTTGCATTTTTATATGTAAATCTTGCATGAGAAAAATAAACTTTATAATTTTTATTTTCTAATTTAGTACGTGTCAAAGATAAAAATTTATCAGTATCTTGTTCAGATAAATTATTTTTTACTCTTATTGAGTTTGATAATTCTATTCTTTTAAAATTTGCTTCTTTTAATTTTCCCAGTTGTTTCTCTGTCTTTTCTAAATTTTCTGATATTGGATAAACTGGTGTAAGAACGCAATTACCTTCTAAAGCCAATTTTCTGCTACTATCATCATTTCTTTTTGAAATTTTAAACTTCCACATATTGTTATTACTTTCATTTTTTATATCTTCCCTACAACTTACTATTTTTT
>OBKV01000904.1_pt1 | contig 20961 bp, 17 predicted proteins | sample 1517301 | NCBI WGS metagenome assembly OBKV01 (sample SAMN04571685, study PRJEB22368) | human gut metagenome | biome: human gut; material: stool | host: Homo sapiens | place: Luxembourg | collected 2012-06-29 | reverse complement strand
CATAGAAAAAATAAATGTTAAGTTATTTTTCTTAACTTAACATTATTATACAAGGAGGAAAAAAGATGCCAGTTATTGGATTAATAGGATATGTAGATAAGTACGATTTTGCTATTAATTTAGCTAAAACAATTAATATAATGAATAAATCTGTACTAGTTGTTGATGCTACTTTAGATAGAAAATTAAAATATATCGTACCAGCTTTAAATAATATTGGAAAAGCATATGTTACTCAATATAATAATATAGATTTTGCTGTAGGTTTTGACAGCATGCATGATGTTGAAAACTATATGTGTGATCAAGGAATAAATATAGGATTATATGACTATATCATAATTGATATGGATAGTCCTAGATCATATGAGTTCTTTAGAACTAGAGGAATTGATAAAATGTACTTCTTTATTACAACAAGTGTTTTATCAGTTGCAAAAGATAGGGAGATTATAAAAGCTATAAGAGTATATAATCAAGATGAAATAAAAATGACGAAAGTTTTGCATAAATCTTTTATATCTAGAGCGGCAGAAGATTATTTTGAAAGTCAAATATCTGATTATAACGTAAATTGGCAAGAACCAACATATGAAATACCAGATGATGAAATTGATAGACAAGTAAATACAGATTCACAATTTAGTGGAATAATAAATATAAAAAAACATAGTAAAATATATATTAGCACAATAGCTGATATGACAGCTGAAATTGTTGATGATGTAACATCTAAAGAAGTTATTAAGGAAATTAAAAGGAGGAAGGACTAATGGCAAGAATAGTATTTTGGGGACCTGATATGGCTATGACTGGTAATACACATGCTGCTATAGCTGTTAGTACTTTAATGGGAATTGTACATAAAACTAGTTGTTTGCTTATGCAAGGTAACTACAATTCAAAAAAGGTTGAATCGGCTTATACTCCATATGATCAATTAAAACAAAGTGGAGTTTTAGAAAATTCGAATTTAGGTGTTAGTGCACTTATAAGACTTGTTACTAGTAATAAACTTACAGCAGATGCAATACAAAACTATGCAAAACCTGTACTAAAAGGAAGATTAGATGTATTATACGGAATGACTGCTAAAGATAAAGAAGGTTATAGTGATTTAGTTAACAATTTACCATATATAACTAGAAAAGCAGCTGAAATATATGATGTTGTTTTTGTAGACTTACCAAAAGGTTGCAATGAACAATATATAAAAGATACATTAGCAGATGCTGAAGTTGTAGTTTGTATTACTAACCAAGATGAAGTTAAATTTGAAGAGTTTTTTGATAAAGTTAATAACATGGAAGAACTAAAAGATAAAAATAAAATTTTAGTTGTTTCCGATTATGAACCAAAATCAAGATTTAATCTTTCTAATATACGTATAAAATATAAAATAAAAGATCAGTTATATGCTGTACCACATAACTATCTTTTCGCAGATGCATGTAATATGGGAAATGTTGTTGATTATTTTTATAGAAATATTAATGCTGAACCTAAAGATTATAATGGACAATTTATACTTCAAGTAAATGAAATAGTAGAAAAAATATTTGAGATGGCAAAATTAAGAGATAATTAAATGGAATAGAGAGGTGATATAATGACAGTTGCATTTATATTTAACTTGTTACTTATAATTTTATTAATAGGTTTCGTTATTGCTTTTTTTGTATATAAAGTTAAAAAGACTGATAAAAAAGAAAATAACTTAACAGACCTATCAAGAGAAAAAGAAAAATATAGTATTGAGAAAATGAAAGAGTATATAAAGAAGCAATTCGATGAAATTACAAGAATGAACTTATATGACCTTGCATTATCTGAGGAAGAGTTTGAAAGAAGAAAAAATGTAAAATATGAATTAAAGAAGGCTTTAAGAGGTGCAGGTTATGCAGATAAGAGTGATAAAAAATATGTTAAAACTCTTATGTTTGACTTACTAAGAAACAACTATAAGGTAAATGCATATAACATAAACAATGCTATTCCATTTGATGATGTTGAATCTCTTACTCCTCAAGATAAGTTTGAAATACTAATGCATATATATAAAAAAGCATATAAAGCAGAAGCTTTAACACAACTTATAACAAAATATAATTTGGATTTTCCAAAATATGAGTTTGATCCAGAAGTTTCTTCTTATGTTATAACTGAAGCAGAAATCAGTAATATTTTTGCTACAGAAGTATCAGAAGATACTTTAAGTTTTGATGATAAACTTGAAATTGTTGTTCAAAGAATATATCAAGAATATAAAGGATATAGTGTAGTAGATGACATCAGAGATATGAATATTGATGGTGTATCTGGTGGTGTATCTGGTATACCTCCTTCTTTCTTGGATCAATTATCTGATATGGACGACTACATAGAACAAATGAAGGGTAGAAAAATGCCAATGTCATATGATAGTGTATGGATATTCTATAAAGGTAAAGCTACATATTTATCTTTCCTTTCATTTGGAAGCGAAGCTGAGCTTAAAAGAGTTTGTCAAAATATATATAAATATAATAACCCAGGGCAATTATCAGAATCTGTTGGTTATAAGATAAATGAAATGAAAGATGGTTCTCGTGTTGTTGTATTAAGACCAAACTTTTCAGAATCTTGGGCATTCTTCGTAAGAAAATTTGCTCCACCAACACTTATTTCACCAGAACAATTACTTATTCATAAGAATAAAGAGAATGTTATTGAATTACTTAAATACCTAATTAGAGGTGCTAGAGTAACTGCGATAACTGGTGAACAAGGTTGTGGTAAAACAACACTTTTGATGGCTGTTATGAAATTTTTGTATCCAACAATTACAATTCGTGTACAGGAAACAGCGTTTGAGTTACACTTAAGAAAAATTTATCCATATCATAACATACTATCTTTAAGAGAAACAGATACAATAAGTGGACAAGAAGGTCTAGATGTTCAAAAGAAAACAGATGGTGGTGTTAACATCCTTGGTGAGGTTGCTACTGATCCCGTTGCTGCTTGGATGATTCAAATGGCCCAAGTTGCATCAAAATTTACATTGTTTACTCACCATGCTAAAACATTCCCTAACTTAATTACAGCTCTTAGAAACTCGCTTTTAAAAATAGGAATGTTTAATTCTGAAAATGTTGCAGAAGTGCAAGTTGTACAAGTTATAAACTTTGATATACACTTAAAAAGAGGTGTAGATGGTACAAGATATATTGAAAGAATTACAGAATGTATCCCACTAGAAAAGAAATTTAACTACAATAATGATTATAGAAAAGCAAAAGATTTAAATGGTAAATTAGACGCATTTATGGATAATGCAGTTGAATATTTTGGTCATATGACACAAAATGGAAATTACACATATAGAAATATTGTTGAATTTAATGACGGAGAATATGTCTTCACAAATCCAATATCTGAAGAAAACATTAAAGCTATGAGAGAAAATATGTCAGCAGAAGACGTAAGAGCATTTGATGATTTCATAGATACTGCTTGGAGGTGATAATATGGTTACAAATATAGCGATTGCCCTTATTGCACTTTCAGCAGTTGGATTACTTGGAGTTATAATATACTATAAACTTATACGTCATAAATACAGAAAGAATTCAGCGTTATATAATAAAGATAAGCTTGTGGTAAAAGAAAAGAGAAATTATAAAGATATGTTTGATAAATTTTATCAAATTGTATACTTAACTTTTACCAAAATGCCAGTAATAAAATACTATACAAAGAAAACTAGACTAAAATTAGAAATGACTAATGACTATACAGAATACGAGTTAAGAAGAAGAGCTGGAAGAACAATGATTAGAGCTGTTGTTTTTATGTTTGTATCATTGTTTGTATTCCTTAATTTAGTTGATGATCTATATATGTCATTAATAGTTATAATAGGCGTTTTAATCGTAACAGAAAAAGTTATTGATATAGGTATTACATCTGTATCAGAAAAAATGTTAAAACAAATGCCAGAAGCTTTTACTAGTATCAGACACGCTTTCCATGAACATGGAATGGTAGAAGAAGCTTTTAACACAGCAATTGATGATTTGGGGGATAAAGAAATTGTACCACAGCTTAGAAGAATAAAAGAAGCTATGGTTTCTGAAAATCCTGAAATTGAACTTGAAAGATATTATGATACAGCTCCAAATAGATTCTTAAAGTTATTTGCTGGTGTATCATATCTTACACTAGATCTTGGTGATAGAAAAGTAGATGGAACTTCAGTATATCTTAAAAACTTAAATAATATATTAAGTGATATATATCTAGAAATATTAAAAAGAGATAAAATTAACTACATGTTTAGAAGTTTAACAATTATAGCGGTAGTACCTTTAGTTGCTATTAAACCGTTACAAGCATGGGCAGAATCAAACTTCCCAGCACTTATGAATTTCTATGATAGTAGTATTGGCTTCTTTGTACAATCTTTAATTATAGTATCAATATTTATATCATATTTGATGCTTAGAATAATTAAAGAAGATGTAGAGGAAATAAAATTTGATAGGGTTGCTAGTATTAAATGGCAAGAAAAATTATATAATATAAGATTTGTTAAGCTAATAGTAGATGCTTTCAAAACAAGAGAAAATACAAGAAAATATAGAAAAGAAACAGCCCTTATTAAAAATACGAATGCATATTTAACAATTGAGTGGTTATATGTAAATAAACTTACAGCAGCAGTTGTTGCATTTATTGCATCACTTATATTGCTTCTTAATATGCAACGTATAGATGTATCAGCTATATATAATAGAATTAGTGAAGAATTTTTATCATTTGGTAAGCTTAGTGCTGAACAACAAGCAGCAGCTGAGGCTATTAATAGAACTGATAGAGAATATATTGAAAAATATAAAAATCAAAATGTAACAAAAGAAGAGTTAGCCGCACAGATGGTTGATCCTGTAACTGGTGAGGTTGATAACGCTTCTGTAGATAGAATTTATTCAAAAATAGAAAGTATAAAACAATCCTATCTTAAATTCTGGCAAGTATTCACTGCATTGTTTATTGCTTGGATTGCATATATGATGCCAACATTTATCTTATACGTTAAGAATAAGATAAGAGAAATGGAAAAAGAAAACGAGATAATGCAATTCCAATCTATAATCTTAATGCTTATGTATATTGATAGAATAGATGTACAAACAATACTTGAATGGCTTTCTAGATTCTCTTATGCTTTTAAAGAACCAATTGAAACATGTTTAAATAACTATGAATCTGGTGCTGAAAAAGCATTGGATGATTTGTATGAGGCAGTTCCATATAAAGATTTCCAAAGAATAGTTGAACAATTAAAATCAGCCGTTGAAAGGATACCTGTTAGAGCAGCATTTGATGAACTTGAAACAGAAAGAGCTTTCTTCTATGAAAGAAGAAAAGAAGGAAATCAAAGACTTATTCAAAAGAAAGTTACAATGGGTAAAGCTTTAGGATTTACTCCTATGGTACTACTAATTGGTGGTTACTTGGTAGCTCCACTTATGATTGTAAGTATAATGCAAATGATGAGTTACTTTAGTAATATGTCATTTTAAAAATAACTATTAATTGTATGTAAAGGAGGGAAAGTAATATATGGATAACGCACAAAAAGCTATAATGATAGGTGTTGGATTATTTATAACAATTATAATCATAGCAGCAGTAATGTTAATAACAGGAATGGGACAAGATATGCTTGTAGAAGGTCAACAACAAGTATCAAATATTAGTCAGAGTTTACAAGCACAACTTACAGCTGACTTTGATGAATCAACTGTAACAGGTGCTCAAGTTATAACAGCAATAAAAAGATATTATAAAGATGAAACTATGGCTTTAATAGTTGATAATGGTACAGGCATTTCAAGCTATGGAAAAGTAAATCCAACTAATTATACAGCAGGTAATAATTATACTGGGTATACAGATGTTGAAGCAACAACTGAAAATAATCCAGTAGGTGTTGGAAAATTATCTGATGCTGCTGATTCAAGTACATATGTGCCATCAACTGCACAATTTAATGCTCATTTAATAAAAATAAAAAATTCTGATAATGTTATCGGATTATATTTCGAAAGAAAATAAGGGGGAAGATAAATGGATAACGCACAAAAGGCTATAATGATAGGCGTTGGATTATTTATAACAATCATAATCATAGCAGCAGTAATGTTAATAACAGGAATGGGACAAGATATGCTTGTAGAAGGTCAACAACAAGTATCAAATATTAGTCAGAGTTTACAAGCACAACTTACAGCTGACTTTGATGAATCAACTGTAACAGGTGCTCAAGTTGAAACTGCAATAAGAAGATATTATAAAGATGAAACTATGGTATTAATAGTAAAAAATGGTTCTACAGTTACAAATTATGGTAAAGTTACAGCAACAGTTTCAAATGATTACACTACAACAAGTGTAACATCATCTAGTTATACACCAACAGGAGTTGGTTCTTTAAGTGATACTGCTAATGCTGGAACTTATGTACCATCAACTGCTAAATATAAAGCACATCTTATAAAAATCGCAGGTTCCGACAATGTAGTTGGTTTATACTTTGAAAAATAAAAGTAAGACTTTAAAAAGGTATATAATTATACTAAATAGTTATATACCTTTTAAAGTATATATATGTTTTAAAAATTATTTATGTATTAAGTGATTTTTAAAGCATATATGAAAAGGGGTGATCTTAATGGATGAAAGTGCACCAATGAGGGCAATTATGATAGGTGCTAGTGTTTTTGTAACAATTGCGACTATTACAGGAGTTTTGGCGTATTATAGTTCTGCTAAAGATTTAGTAAATGTAATTGGAACAGGTACAGATATAGGAGCAGAATATGCTAATTATGTTGAAAACATATTATTAAAAACTGAAGATAATGTAGAAATAAGAGGAACAGATGTCATTAATCTTCTAAACTATTTTTATATGGATGAAAAAGCGAAAATTGATGTTACTTACATACGTCAAGATCATTCATTTGAAGAGTATACTAATGTTGATACTAGTGATAAACAAACAGTTATAAAAAGTTATAATACAAATCTGGATGAAAAATTGTATAATCAAGCAATTAATTTAATAGTGCCTACACAAAAATTTACAATGAAAAAGTCTACTAATAATGATGTTTTAGTTGTAGAAATAAGTTATAAAATATAAATTAGGAGAAATATATGGAAGATAGTTTACAAAGAGTATTTTCAATAATAATAGCTGTAATAATATTCTTTTTGTTGCCTTTATATATTGCCTTTGAAAAGAAAGATGATATATCATATTCACTTGCTTTGAAAATAACTACAAATTTTGCAAATGATGTTAAAAATAAAGGTTACTTAACTTTAGATATGTATAACAAGTTTATAAATGATTTAGCAGTAAGTGATAATGCTTATGATATAACTCTTGAGCATGTAGCAAAAAAATATAATCCTGTAATATATTCTTATACAGATGATACATATAAAGAAATAGCAGCAACTTTTGATTATAATTTGTATAAAAATCAATATCAAAATGATAAAGTTATAAAAGACTCATATGGAAATACTTATGGCAATTTAGTTTTAGCGTATGAACTTTCTGAAGAAAGATATACTGGTGATCAAATAATAAGAATGTTAGAAGAGGCTAGAGAAAAAGAAGAAAGTTTAAATGGAGCAGATATTACAGATGTAAATGAATATTCTCGTATAGATATTTCGGATATATCTTTAATTTCTGGGTTATATAAGATTGATGATGTTAGTTCACCAACTGGAAAGTCAATCGTTTATCCAATGAATAAAGGTGATCAGTTTACAGTTATAATAAGAAATACAAATACTACAATTGCTTCAGTATTATTTAGTACTTTAACTTTTGGAGCAGACACTGGAAATAATATGAAAGTATATATAAATTATGGTGGTACTATACAAAATGAATCATATCGTTATTCTTCAATAGATATGTAAAATTAACTTGGAGGTGAATATTTTGGATGATGCATCAAATAAAGCACTAACTATTGCGGTTGGTGTACTTATAACTATAATAGTAACAAGTGGTGTATTATTTTCAATAGCACAAATGCAACAGATATATTCTCAAGTATATGAAACTGATGTATCGATTCAAAATAGATTTGATGAATTTGATACATATAGAGAAGGCAGTATTATAAAAGATGGTTATACTTTTAACGGAAATGTTAAAACTGGAATAGAAATGGTAAATGCTATAAATAGATATATGAATGAAACTATAGTAAGATTTAGATTTAAAAATGTTGATTATTCTACACCAGAAGCAAAACAACAACTTATAGGTCTTGTAGATGAGTCAACGTTATATGTAACAACAGTGGATGAAAGTTCAGGATTTATAACAATTGTTTTTTCTGTATATTAGATAAGGAGGTAAAATATGGAAGATTCAGCACTTGAAGCACTCTATACTGGAGCATATATATTTGTATTTATAGTTGCTCTTACAATAACAATATATTTATTTAGCTCAATAACTAACTTTGCTGATCTTGCATATGAGTATAATAATGATGTGCAAAGTGGAGCAACAATTGTGGATACACCGGTTGAACAAGATTTATTACTTACTATAGATGAGGTTATATCATATTATTATAATTACGTTGTAAGAGATTTATATGGTAGTGATGCTATAGATTCTGGTATGACAAGTGACAACACAGCAAGTGTTACTAGATATAATGTGAGTATAGAAGGATTAATGGATTTGCCAACAGATACAACTATAAAAGATGTATATTCAATACTTGCTAAAGATGGTAAGGATACAAGATATGCATTAACTTATGAAAATGTAACTTACGATAATCAAAATAAAGTAAAAATTGTAGATATCACAATAAAGAGAGTAACTAACATAGAATATTTTTAATAGAGGAGGGAAATATACTTGAAAGATAATTTAAGCATAGTTATAGTAATGATAGTTTTTGTAATCTTGATGGTTATATTCCCTTTATATAATCATTTTGAAAGACAAGATGATATGTCATATAATTTAGCCTTAAAAGTTACAACAAATTTTGTAGATGAAGTTATTAATTCAGGTTATATAACTCAAGCAATGTATGATAATTATATCGCAAATCTTGCTAATACAGGAAATTTATATGATATAGAGTTAGAGGTACATAAAAGAACTTACACGAAAGATCCATATGCAATAGCAAATGGTGTTAATATAGCAGATGCACCATTTATAGAGCAATATTATATAGATTATAACAAAGATATTTTTGAAGAAAATACTGGTGAAGTTATAACTACTTCAGATGTGGGTAGTGTTGATAAAAAGGTTTTAAAGAATGGTACATATTATTTAGATGTTGGTGATCAAATATATGTTAAGCTAAAAAATAGTAGTACAACTATGGCTGGAGCTATTTTTAATCTTATAGTTCCTACATCTTCTATTGAAAGAATAAAAATAAATTATGGTGGAATTGTTAAAAATAATGCTTGGGAAGAAACTGCTATTAGTGATTTGATACAAGAAAATATATATATTGAAATAGATTTAAATAAAAATTTAACAGTACAAGAAGAAGATGGTTATCCAACATATGTAATGAATAATAATGAAAAAGTAAAATATGATGTTAAAATTCAAAATTATACTGATGATATAAACGATATTCCAACTATGCTAAAGGATAATATAAAGTTAGTAGGGTTTGGAAATGAAAATAAGTTTTCACCTATTAGTGTTGAAAAGAAAATAGGTGCTGCAGATACGTGGACTGTTACTTTTGAGTTGAAATCAGATAATTTAGATTCGCTATATACTAGTGGGGATGTAGTACTTTGTAGTGCAAATTTACCAAATAATGTATTTCATGGTAAAATATCTTCTAATCCTAGTATATCAAGTAAGGATTATATAAAAGTAAAGAAAAATAGTACTTCGGGTTCTGGTGGAACAGGAGAAGAATTAAAACAACCGGAAATTACAGGCCCATATATATTAGGAGAAATTAGTAGTAAAGTTTTAGTTGGAAGTACTGTTACATATAAAGTTAATTATTATGATAAAACTACTATAAATATAAATGCTAGTAATATGTCTGAATATATAAAAGAAGAAGGTTTTACTTATACAAGGAGAACATTTACTGAAGATAAAAATAAAAAAGAAATAAAAATTGTATATACAGGTGTAAAAGGAATTCCAAATGATTATGCTAAATTTACTTTACTTGCTGGTTGGGGAACAATTGGAGATTCTACTTTACAGTCTATAATGATTTCAAAACCTATATATCAAGAGTATAAAGATATGAAAGAAAACTTTATATATAATTTATTCTATGGAGGATACGAAAGAGTGCCGCTTACATCTGAAGTCTTAACATGGTACTCATTACCAGGATATACTGGAGAAGAATATGTTAGTGCATTTATGTTTAGTGATGAAATGAAAAATATGAATCTTACTGGTAAAGAGGCAATTAGAAGAGCATATAAAATTGCATTAATGCAAGAGCCAAGTCAAAGTGATATATCTTGGTGGTATACAAAATCAATCTATGGCACATGGGATGAAAATGATTATTCAGCAGAAGTAAATAGAAATATAATAAAAGCAATAGCTACTTCTGATACTGCCCAAAGTATTTATAGAAGATACTTGGGAGAATAGAAAAAGAAAGGAGATAGGCTATATGTATTAATATAGCCTATAATATCATATGAAAATTACAGATTTATCTTTAATATTTATTGGTGTAATTCTTCCTTTAATAATAGTTGTATATATAAATGTTTCATTTACAATAAAAGCTCAGGAGCAAGAAGTATATTATCAGCAGATAATTGATTCTGCAGTGCAAGATGCAACAAATGAAATGAAACAAGTAGAAAATGAAGATTCTAGTATAGATTATGGCTATTCAGGAACAGAAAATAAAAAAATAAGCGTTAATGCACAAATAGCTGTAGATACATTTTTTAATTCATTATACAATAATTTTGACATAAAGGGAAATGATGCAGCTGAAAAATATTTACAATTATTTGTTCCAGCTATAGCAATACTTGACTATGATGGTGTGCAAGTATCTTCAATTGAAAGATTTACATCAGGTGGTACTGAAACTATGCAACATGCATTAAAACCAAAAAGATTTTACTCATATACATACACAATAGTTAAAAATGTTGATGGAAGCTATTCTATGGTAGATGGATTATCAACTTCAAATAATGCTGTTTCATATCATGAAGTTGATTTTACAATGGACGATTATATAACTCATAGAGTATCAAATAAAGGACTTGGTTATAATAGTTTTGATGAAGCAACTACAAAATCATTTTACCTAAGTGATACAAATAATAATAGTGAGCTTATAGGAAGTGATATAACAGATCCTTTATTATTAGATGAAGTAGTAAATAAACTTAGTTCTATAAGAAGAGATATTATAGTAGATACAGTTGTAAAAGAATTATCATATGCAACTAATAATAATAATGCATATGCTAGAAGTGCTGGTATTACATATAGCTTTTCATTTCCAACTACTTCACAAGAGGATATGTATGCTTCAATTGAAAATGTTGGGCTTGTTGCCTTTGTTCAAGGTATTTCAGTGGGTAATAAATACTTAAATACTAAAGCTTTTGGAATAACTAGATTAACACTTGCAACTAGATATTATTTTACAGTGCCTAGTGCAGATTCTAAGTTTAATATAAATTTATATCATAAAGACAAGAATTGTCCTGAATATCAATTAGCTAATAAAGAGAAAATGACACCGGAATATACACTTACAAAACAACAAGCTGCTTCAATGACTGTTAAGTGTCAAGTAGAGGAAAATGGCTCTTTATTGATGAAAGAATTTAGAGGATTTTATCCTTGTAAAGTATGTAATCCATAATAATATAAAATTTCAATTGTATTATAAAAAAATATGATTGAAATTTTTTATTTTTTTGTGTAAAAAAAGTGATAAAAAAACAAAAAAATTATGACAATTTGCTTGATACTTTTTTCTTTTTTATATATAATATAATTGTATAATTTTATTTGAGGTGGAAATATGAAAAATGAGAATCAAAAGGTTGAAAAAGCTGAAGGAAAGAAAGTTTTTAAATCTAAAATTACTATATTATTAATTGCCATAATAGTAGTAATAATTGTGGTTTTAATATTAGTGTTTATTTTAGGTGGAAATAAATCTAATATTGATTATGATAATGATATGATTTCATATGGTTTTGATAAGCTGTATAACAACGAAAGTGCCAAGGCAGATGAGACGGTTTCTAAATCTGAGCTTATGAAAATGGTAATAGGTGTAACCTTAAATAGAGATGATATAGCAGAATTGCTTGACTTAACAACTATTATAGAAGGCTATGATGGATATAGTGATTATGAAGATAAATTGGAATATTATAATCAGTTATGGGTCGAATATGCTAAGTCTTTTGAAATGATAGCTGATAGTGAGATAACAAATGTAAATCAGAATGATAAAGCAACATTTATAGATGCAGTTACTTATCTATCAAAAGCTAAAACAAAATTGTTAAAGAAAGTTTTAGATACAGAAGTTGAAACAAATGTAAAAAATTTAGAAGCTTTTAAGGCAGACCAACAATTTGCAATTAAAGATATGATTAAAAATGAAGTTATAGAAAATAAAGATTATGACTGGAGAAAAAATTTAACAAAAGGTGATTTAAATAAACTAGTTATAAACTTTGCTTTAAATTACAATACTTTAACTTTAGATGATGAAAAAGTAAATATAAATAAAGCTAAAGAACCAAGTAATATTGCTGATTACCCATATACTTTAGCTAATATAGATAAAAGTGTATATGAAATACCAAATTATGTTGCTGATTCTACTGAATACAAGAATGCAAAATTAACATATGGTGAAGTTAAAACAGAATATAGCGTATTTAAATATGATGTTGAACAATACTTAAATACAATATTAAATGTTGATTATAACACAATAACAGAAGAAGGATTAAGAGAAGCTTTAACAGATGCTACTTTAAATCTAATTCCTACAGAAGAAATAGCTGAATATGTAAAATATGTAAAAGATAATAATATAAAAGTTGTAGGTTCAGCAAAAGTACAAATACCAGCTATATATTTTGATGGAGAAGTTTACAGAGTAAGAACAAAGATAGAATATACTGTTGAATCAAATCTTATGGAAAATGTATTATTAGGTGATTTAGGAAATGATAATACATTTATATATGATAACAAGAAAGTAGAAACAATCGTAGATGTACCTGTAGATGTAGTTGAGGATTATAATTTGTATTATGTTGTAAAAGCTCCAATTCAAAATCTAACAGCAGGAAGTGTAAAATAATATGTTAAGTGAGGTTATTATATGAAAGAGAATAAGCAAAGAAAAACTAAAAGCAAGATAATTATAATTATACTAGCAGTAATAATTATAGCTGTACTAGCATTAGGAGTTATATTTATTTTAAATTTTAGTAATAGAAAAGAACAAAAAATATATGAAGAAAAAATGACTACATATGGTTTTGCTAAACTTTACAATAATCAATCAGCAAATTCTTCTGAAAATGTAACAAAATCTGAAATGTTAAAAATTGTAATAGCGGCATTATTAAATACAGATGATATTACAGATATAGCACAAACACCAACAGATACATATGGAAATGCTATTTGGACTGAATATGCAAAGAATATGAATATTGTTGAACAAGCTTATGTTACAGCAGAAAATGAATCTTCAAATGCAAGCTATATAGATGCAATAAAGGCTATATCAAAAGCCAAAAAAGTGTTACTAGATGAAGAATATGGAAAAGCAAAAGATGTAGTAATAAAAGATATGGAAGAGTATTCTGATAGTGAACAAAAAGCAATTAGAGATTTAATTGCAAATGGAATAATAGATAATGAAAAAGAAAAATTAAAAGCAACTAAGGATATTACAAAAGCTCAGTTTAATAAATTAATTTCAAAAACTTTTGAAAAATATAATGTAACATATGGAAGCATTGAACAAGATGAAACTAAATTACCAGCTAATAAAGACAGTTATCCATATATTTTAAGTGAAGTACCAAAAGAAGTATATGAGGCTGAATTTGTAAAAAATGATGTAGAAAAGTTTCAAACTCCAACACAGGCATATGTAGATTTAAAATCAAGATATGAATCAATTAAGTCAAATATTGAAGTATATTATAACATTTTATTAAACATAGATTATGAAACTATAAATGAAGAAAAGTTTAAAACTGATTTATCAGTTTTATCAGTTGGAATAATTGAAGACGAACAAATAAAAAGTTATGTTGAATATGTAAAAACAAATAAAATTAAATTAGAAGGAAAAGCTACAGTACAGTTACCAATTGTATATTATGATGGCTTATATTATAGGGCAAGAACTAAAATTGAACTTACAGTAAAAAATTCTGATACTGATAAAAATCTTTTATTCCAAGATACTGGAAATATAAAGTATGATGGAAAAGCATTTAGTTGTTATGCAGATGTAAGATTAGGTTCAGTATTTAATAATGACAATTTATATGTATCTCAAGCACCTTTAGTAAATATATTATTAAAAGATAAAAATTATGGAATATCAAATTTAGAAAGTGAGGGAAAATGATATGAATAAGAAAAAGATTTTATTTAATATAGTTATTTTATTTGTATTTGCTTTAATGTTTTCCCTTATAAATAATGTACAAGCTGCTACTTTAAAGTTTGAGGGGAATGTTTCTGGTAGCTCAGACGAAGCTATGTATGTAAATACGTTTACTGTTCCAACTATAACAGTAACTAATGATATGCTTGGAAAATGGGATATAAATGGCGTTATATTAAATACAGGAGGTTCTCCAACTTCTTGGGATGCCTGTGCTATGATATTTCATAAAGACCCACTTTCTACTTATGTACAAGCTAACAGTACACAAAGTACAATAGTAAGATATGATACTTATAGTAACTTTTTAAGTTTAATATCTGATGAAGACTTATCTTCAAATTATAGTGTGAAATTTAAGTTTGGATCTGTAGCAGTTTCAGATATTATATCTAATGGAGATATTTATTCCTTAGAAAAAGCTGGAAAAGCAAAAATAGTAAGATTTCCTGAAAATAAACATAGAACTGATTCGGATTATACTAATTTACCTGTATATATTGATAAAGTAATGTATGTTGCAACTTCAACAGAAAGTAATGTTTATGTAGACGATGATGAGGATACTTGGAGTACACAATTAACAAGATGGGCTTTTAGGAAAGATTTTATAAAAGATCAAATATTAACTAACCCAAATTTATATGAGATTGAAAATATTAATGGTAGATTATATTATAGAACAATGTTTTCAGAGATACCTAGACATACTACATGGTCTGATGTAAAAATTGATTGGGATAATGCAGCTAAGGCTTTCGAAATTATGACTGATCCAGAGTATTTTAACAATGCTAATAACGGACAATGTTATTGGGGAGATATGCATGGAATAGATAATGTTTATGGATATGATGAGAAACAACATTTGACAAATGACAGGAAACCATTATACGCTACTTCTGTATTTAATGTATTTGATAACTATCTATATATACCAATGTCTGCATTTAGTAAAAATTATCAAGTTGTATTTGCACAACAAGATTTAAATGGAAATTGGACACAAATACCAGGTACATCACCAATAACTGGAACATTTAGTTTAGATAACGGTGTATTAAAAGACCAAAACGGAAATGTTTTTGGAACAGGAATAAATATACCAAGTAAAAATGGTTATACATTTAGTGGAATAAGCTATGAAACTAGCCAAACTATGCCTAATTGGAAAGATGTTGCAACAAGAGTAACAGAGACATTTGGAAGTAAAGATGATTTAAGAAATGATATACAAAACAACTATGAAAGTATAAACGATAATACTATGATAGTAATAAAGTTAAAACAAGAAGTTCCAAAGAAAGTATATGTAAGACATTTAGTAAAAGATTCAAATGGTAACTATACAATATTAGATTCAAGATTAACAGATTTAAATCAAACTCTAATAGATGCTTGGGCAAATAATGCTAAAAGGATAGTAAATAATGGATATAACAAGATAAGTAATAGTGTTGGAAGTATTCCATCAGGATACAGTGAATTTTATACAATAGGGCTTAGAGATTCAATGATTGTTGATAAATCAAGAACTATAATATATGAAAACGATGTTTATACATATAATGGATATAAGATGGGTAGCTCAACAAATTTAAGTACAGCTATGACTAATAAAGATAGGTCTCAAACTGTAAACAAACCTCAAGCTACTGTTTCTGGAAATAATACATATTATTGTATAGATTTCTATTATACAAAAACAACTCCAGGAACACCATCAAACCCAGATAATCCAGTTACACCACCTGAGACACCAGGCGAACCAGCTGATCCAGATGAAACAGGAATAACACCATCACTAGATATTGACCCTAAAAAAGATGGTGAAGATTTAGGTTCAACAAGTATTGGAGCAAATGGTACATGTAAAGTTGCTTATGTACCAGCAGGAGAACAAATAAAACCATATGTAACAACACCAACATACAAAGCATATACACTAGTATATAATTTAGTTGGATTTAATTCAGATGGTTCAAATAAATATGATATATATACTTATGATACATATAGACTAACAGGAGCAAGAGTAGATAATTCAACAGCAGATGAAAGTACTAGATATTTTGTTAGTAATTCACCAAATGGTGTAGTTAATGGAAATAATTCAGTATCACTAAGCTATAATGTAGATGTTAATAGCAAAATAATAGCTTCAAGAGATAGTTTAAAAAATCAATCACCTTTAACTACAGTAAATGTACCAGCAGGTGCAAATGTAACAAAAGATGATTATACAACAATACTTAATGTACCAAGTAATAAATACAATGGATTAAGAGAACCAGTTGGTAGAGCTACATATGATATTGTATCTGTAGTTTCAAAAGGTAATAATACAAGCTTAAATAGAGTTGCAAATACAGGTGTATCAACTGTAACAGCTTTAAATAATACAAAGGTAAATGTATATACTCCACTTGTAATCGGAGATGCAAAAATAGTATCAGAAGGTTCTGTAAATCATTCAAATAAAGATCAAGGAATTATTCAAAAGAATACTAAATTTACTTTAACACCAACAATTGCTTCTGGTAAAAATAGCGGTTATGCAAAAATAAAATCAGAAGATACATATAAATATCTTTCACATTATATTGTAATGTTTGACTTTGATGTTCAGCTTACAAATGGAAGAGTAATAAAAGCTGGTGAAAAAATAAGAGTTGAAAAAGGTGGCTCTATAGAAGCTACTCCATCAAGTGGATTCGATGAAAATAGTGAAAATAAAACTGATTCGCTTTCATCAAGTGGAAACCATGTTAAAATAATTGGAGTTACATATAATCTTCCAAGTTCAAATTTTGAAAATGCTGTATTAGATAAGGTAACCATTACATCTACAAAAGATGAACATGTGGACAACAATTATATAATTCAAGTAACATATTTGTGTGATGGAAATAAGAAAGTAAATCATGCTGATTTAGGATTAAATATGTCACAAGATTCTAATTATTTTGCAAAGGTTACACAAGATATAATTAATATTGGTAGAATATATGATTTTGAAGTAACAGATTGTTTAGATGTAAACTTTAAAAATGTATTTAGAAATATTAATTCTACAACAGGTGAAGTAAATAGTATAACAGGTACAGTATACTTCTCTGGTATAAAACAGTTACGTATATATGGTAACGGTAACAATGTAATAACTGATAGAACAAATATAGATAAAGTTCCATCAAAACTAATAATTCCACTTGGACCATACAAACATACAGCAGGAAATTATGTTCAAGCTCCAAAATTAGGATATAGAATAAGCTTTGATTTAAAGACATCAGGAAAATATTCAAAAGGAAGTTCAAGTGATAATAGTAGGTATATAGAAATAAAACCATCATATTATTACATATCAAAAGATGGAAATACATTTAATGATAATATAGAATTATATTATAAAAATTCATCTGGAAAATATGTTAAATTCATAGGTAGTGGTTATACAATATACTTTAAACCAAATGATGGCTATAGATATGGAACAACTAATGAAACAACAAGTAATATAAGTACAATGTCAACAAAATTAGAACCTTTGAAAATTGGTAGTGATTCATTTAGACTAACAGATGATATGATGAGTACAAGTGATGATAATTACATACAATCTTGGTATGGAGAATTTAAATTACCAAACTCAACATTAGCATTACCATCTGGTGAAAGTGATTTAAATAAAGCATTAACAAATGGATATATTGGAGTAAAATTTAATATAACATGTGTTGATACAAAAAATGATATAAGAGTTTCATATAATCAAAATGATAAATCTACAGGAAAAGGAAATACATCACAATGGGATTATGAAGGATTTATGGGATTCTCAACACCAGGTGCTGATATGCCAGCTAATTCTTTAGGTTTACAATTAGAAAGTGGAACATGGAAAATAGCAAATAATGACATGTACAATAAAATCAAGGGAACTGTTGTATTATATGATACAGATAATAGAGCAGCAAATGATTTTGAATAGTAATTTAAAAAGAAAGACGGATTCATTTTTGAATCTGTCTTTTTTTTATTCGCATATTTCATAAAAAAATGCATATAATAAAATAAAGTTTGCTAAAATGCGTACAAAATGTATCTAAAGCAATTGACTTTTTACCAAAAATGATGTAAAATTATTAAAAATGATGCAAAAAGGAGGTATCTTTATATGTTTACATATATTAGAGTAAAAAATTTTAAATCATTAAAAGATGTAAAATTTAATTTAAATAGAACAAAAACTAAAACAAACAATTTTATTGCAATATATGGTGAAAACGGAAGTGGTAAAACTAATTTAGTTGAATTGTTTAAATTTTTACAACAAATTACTATATCAAGGATTATTGATGTAAAATTAAATATGATGCCAAAAGAATTTTTTGATTTAAAGGAAAAAATGTTAGATAATATTCCTATTGATATGAAACCTTTATGGCAACTATCAATAAATTTAGAAGAATATAGAATGATAAATGAAAAAGAGGATACTGAAATAGAATATGGATTTAAAATAAATGATAAAGAAGGTTTTTATTCTATAAGGTTTAATACAGAAATAGTAGAAGAGAAGTTATATTATTTTGTGGGAAAACAGAGAGGTTATTATTTTAAATTACTTAAAGATGATAAAGGGATTGTAAAAGAATTAAACAATAATATTTTTATCAATGAAAAGTATAATAAAGAGTTAGAAGAAAATATAGAAAAATATTGGGGAAAATACTCATTTTTGTCATTACTTACCTTTGAGGCAATGGATAAAAATGAAGAATATATAAATAGCAATATTTCTTCTAAGATGTTTGACATTATAGATAAGATAGTGTCAATGACAATACATGTGAACAAATGGTTTTTTAAATTTATTCCTGATAATTATCTAAAAAAAGCAGTATTAGCTGATTTGAAGTCTGGTATAGTTTCTAAAGATAAAATAAATGAAATAAAGAAATATGAAAATGTATTAAATATTTTCTTTACTCAAGCGTATGCAGATATAAAAAGTATCCAATATATTATTGAAGAAAGAGAAGATAAAATTAAGTACAAATTATATTTTAATAAGGTGATAGGAGGAAATTTAAAATCAATACCAATAGAATTAGAATCAGAAGGGACTAAAAAAATCATAGAAGAATTTGATACGTTAATTGGTGCAATATTAGGAGAGACAGTCATTATAGATGAAATCGATAATGGAATTCATGATTTATTAATGAAGAATATTATTTTATCTATTAAAGATGAAATAACAGGCCAATTAATAATAACTACACATAATACATTACTATTAGAAATTTTACCAAAAGAATGTATTTATATATTATCTGTAGATTATGAAGGAAATAAAAGCATAAATACAATAAAAGAATATGGAATGAAAATACAGAAAAATCATAATGCTCGTGATTTATATTTTAAAGGTTTATTTGGAGGTATCCCTACAACAACTTATGTAGATTTTGAAGAAATTAAATATGTTCTTGATTGTTCAAATGATAAAGAGGTAGAAGATTATAGTGAAGAAACCTAATTATTGTAAGGGGATAGTAATAGCTCATGGCAAAAGTGAACTGTTGCTTGCAGAACATATAAAAAGTAATCTACATTTGCCTATAGAAATATATGCAGAGAAAAATGGGAAGTTGAGCATACAAATAGATGATTTAATAACAATATTAGGAAATAATATATTTAAAAACAAAACGTCATTTAAAAAACAATTTGTTGTTGAAGAAGAAAATAAAAAAATTAAAAATTTTTTCATTATGCCAATAATGGATTTAGATGATACAACTCAGGAAAAAATCGAAAAATATAAATCTTGTGAAATGTTTCAAAAACATTGGTTATATTCATATATTATACCAATATGGAATGATAAGAATTTAGATCAAGTATTATACGATTTAAATTTAATTGCAAAATTACCTAATAACAGAGAGAAGGGAAAAATATATGAAGAACTGTTTCCAACTAATAGAGGAGAAACTGATTTGCAACAGGTTGAAAAATTATTGAGTTATTTTAAAAAATCTAAGAAAACTAATATGGATGTGTTTATAAAGAAATGTTTAGATAGTTTATAAAAATTTATCTTCTAATTTAAAAAGAAATGTAAGTTAAAGCTTGCATTTCTTTTTTTTGTTTTGGTTATGAAAACCCTAGGTTTTACCTAGGGTTCAAAGAAAGCAGTAGCGTT
>OBKV01000883.1_pt1 | contig 21227 bp, 11 predicted proteins | sample 1517301 | NCBI WGS metagenome assembly OBKV01 (sample SAMN04571685, study PRJEB22368) | human gut metagenome | biome: human gut; material: stool | host: Homo sapiens | place: Luxembourg | collected 2012-06-29 | reverse complement strand
GCTACAGAATAATTGTTTTTACAAATTATAGAAAAATGCTAGTTACTTCTGTACATAGTATTACAAGGCAATTATATTATATCTGCTTTGTGATTATATTTCAACTTTATTTTTTAATATTATTCTGTTGTACTTCCAAAACCACCATTTCTAATTCCAGTTGCATCATCATCTTCTGTGATGCCATATTCAACAAAAATTCCCTGCATAAATCCTTCGCCAGATTTAAGACCTATAACTTTTTCTTCGTTAGTGTCGTTTGTAATTTTTGCAAAAATGTGTCCCTCATTGTCAGAATTATAGTAATCACTGTCAATGATTCCGACTGTATTATTGAGCTGTAATCTGAATTTGAATCCCAGACCACTTCTAGGATAACATTTCAATACCCAGTCATTGTCAATTCTGCATCTGATTCCGGTAGGTACTTTTACTGTTTTACCAGGTTTAATTTTCAGCCCGATTGGTGTGAAGAAATCATATCCGGCAGAACCAACCGTTGCACGTTTCGGTAATTTGATTCCGTCATAAATCTTTCTAATAATTTCCTCATCACTTGCGTTAAATGTATCTCCCCAGTCCTTCTTGAACTGCTCATAACTTACCTTTTCAAATTTTGCTACTACTTTTGCCATTATAACATTTCCTTTCTTTTCCAAAGTATTATTTTATTCGCCACTATGCTTTTTTGCACATCAATGATTCTCTGATTTCTACTGCCACGAAATTGTAATCGAAGATCTTTTTCTTCTATTCTGAATTCTCCATCCACTAAAACATCACATAATTTTAATAGGCTTTTATACTTATCCTGGTGAATTATTTTTTCATATTTATATCCTGTATAAATCCATAGTTCTTTTTCTGGATAGAGATTTTTGACGTGAGCTTGCACGATTCCAGGGATATGCAATCAATGAATGGGGTTGGAGTCCGAAAAGAATTCGTAGGGTAAAATCTGCTATCAGTAGCATGTCAAATTATATTGAAAATATTTTACAGGACGAAGACGAAGATTTTGAAAATTTCCGCTCTATCATTGGAAAGATTGAATCTCCGAAGAACGAAGCTGTTCGTGAGAAAACCATTATCCCAGATGATGACGTAGATAAATTCTTGGATAAATTAGTCAGTGAAGAACGATATCAACAGGCATGTGCTTTTGCTTTGGCTGCAATGAGTGGTGCTAGAAAATCAGAATTGTTGAGATTCAAAGTTGAATACTTCGATGAGAACAATATTGTTTATGGTGGTCTGTATAAGACTCCTAAGATTAAAACTAAGGGAGCTGGTAAAACAGGTAAACAGCTCAATAAATATGTACTTTATGAGTTTAAGAAATACCTTGATTTATGGATGGAACAACGTAAGAAACAAGGTATTGAGAGTGAATGGCTTTTTGTACATAGATGTGGTGATGGTTCTTATGCACAAATGAAAGTCAGTACCCTTGATAGTTGGGCGAACATCTTCTCAAATGAATTAGGTGTAGATTTTTACTGGCACTGCATGAGACACTATCTCAACACAAAATTATTGAAGCTGAATATCCCGGCAAATGTTGTTCAGGAATTTTTCGGATGGAGTAGTTCGGACATGGTTAATCTCTACAACGATAGCGAGGTTTCCGAAGAATTCAGTAAGTATTTCACAAAAGATGGAATTGTTGAAGGTAAGAGTTCGTCTTTAAGTGATTTATAATTAGGCAATAATAAAGGAGGACTACCATGAAAAAAGCAAATAGCATGGCAGAACTTGAACAGTTGATCTTGAATGAGATGCAAAAAGCCATGACGGTTGTACATTCAAAATCTCTCAAAGATACAGAGAACGAAGTCCAGTCTTTCTATTCGCAGGGTTCTCCTAGTATTTATAAAAGAACTGGAAAACTTGGAAAAAGTGTTAGGAACTATGGTGTTTCTAAATACGGAAAAAATGTTCATTTCTATATTTGGTTGGATAGAACTTACAGTTATGTAGTTCCAAATCCAGACTTTATAGAAAAAGGATTTTCAAGTTATTTTTCAACCCCTATGGTATTTGATGCTGCCGAAGCTGGTACAGCGAATATCAAAGGTCGTTCTGGCTTCTGGGCAAGATCAGAACAGAAAATTCAATCTGACTTAGACAGTACATTTAGTAGTTTCTTTAGATAAGGGGAGGTGAAGTTATGTCAGATTTTATTGCTCACGTTATAGCGGAGCTTGATACCGCCAAAGCACAGCAACAAATGAATGCTTTCACAAATGCAAAGCACAAAATTGATGTTGATGTAAATTTGGTGTCCAAAAATGGAAATATAAACGGCTATTTGAATCAGATAAAATCACAATTTGGTCAGGCTGGTAATGTTGCTGGCAATAATTTCGCCAGAAATGCTAATGCGTCTTTAAACAGTATTGATTTAAGTAGAACGAAAACAGAAATAAAAAATCTACAAAATTCATTGCAGAATTTTGGTTTTAATAAAAGTTCTATATCCAATATTACAAAGGAATTGGATAATTTAAAAGTTACTGTAACTGGCATAAGTCACGAATTAAACGGTGATCGCTTAAATGTTACCGTAACTGGTGTGGACGATTTAGGTCGTGCAGTAACAGCTATGCAATCATTCAGCGCACAAACTGGTGATTTGATAAATACGTCTTCCAGAGTACGTGAATCTTTTAGGCAGATGTTTACTGGTGCGGATGTATCAAAATTAAACTCCGATATTGCATCACTTAATGCTGGTTTTGTAAAGCTGAAAGGTGATACAAATAGTTATTCTGCAGAACTGTCAAAATTAAAATCTGAATTAGCTGGTATTGGTAATATATCTGGACTAGATAAACAACAAGCTGAATTTGACAGAATAACACAAGAAGTTGGAAAACTTAAACTTGCTTATAAAGAAGCAAAGGCAGAAAATGATTCTCTTGCAGCATCACAGCAATTGCTATCTCAGAAAACAGTTTTGGGTAATCAAATTGAAACCTGGATGAACAAAAATACGATAGCTGCTAGAAAATACAAGAACGAATTAAAAGATATACAAACAGCTTTGACTAATGCCACTACTGGTAGCGCACTTAAAGATGTAAATAGACAATTTACAGAATTAAAAACTACTGCTGCTGCATCTGGAAGTCTCGGCAAAGGCGTATTTGCTACATTAAAAGATAATATGACAAGCCTTAGTCCTCTGTTTGGTATGGGTTCTATGATTAACACCGCCATTCGTGGATTGAAAGACATGTATTCAAATGTAGTAAATATTGATAGTGCCATGACAGAATTGAAGAAAGTTACGGATGAAACGGATTCTGCATATTCTAGCTTTCTTACAAATGCTTCTAAGCGTTCCGTAGAACTTGGTACGACTATTACCGACTATGTAAATTCAACAGCCAACTTTGCACGACTTGGTTACTCAATGTCTGATGCTACACAGCTTTCAGAAGTTGCCAATATCTATAGTGTTGTTGGTGATGAAATTTCTAACATTGATGAAGCAAGTTCCAGTGTAATTTCAACAATGCAAGCATTTGGTATACAAGCCAATGATGCTATTTCCATTGTTGACAAATTCAATGAAGTGGGTAATAGATTCGCTATCAGTTCTGGAGGTATTGGTGATGCCTTAACAAGATCCGCATCTTCAATGGCTGCTGCAAATAATACTCTTGATGAAACCATAGCGTTAATTACTGCTGCTAATACAGTAGTTCAGGATGCTCCAAGAGTCGGTAATGCGTTTAAGACGATTTCAATGCGTATACGTGGCGCAACAACTGAACTTGAAGAAGCTGGTTTAGAAACAGATGGTATGGCAGAATCTACCGCTAAACTTCAAGCAGAAATAAAAGCATTATCAGGTGTAGATATTATGCTTGATAAAAATACATTTAAGTCTACATATCAAATCATGGACGAGTTATCTCAGAAATGGAAAGACTTAACGGATATTCAACAGGCAAGTATTACTGAATTGCTTGCCGGAAAACATCAAGGTAATGTAATGGCATCTCTTATGGAGAACTTTGACATTGCACGACAAGCTCTTGATGTGTCCATGAACTCCGAAGGTTCTGCAATGCAAGAACATGAAAAGTACATGGAATCTATTGAAGCCAAAGTAAATCAGCTTAAAGCTGCTTGGGAAGGACTTTCAAACTCTTTCCTTGATTCTGGTTTTATAAAAGGTGCAATTGACGGATTGACAAAATTCGTTGGAATAATTGACACACTAATTAGTAAATTTGGTACAATCCCAACACTTTTGGCTGCTGGTGGGATTGTGAAAGGAATATCGAGCATTGCTTGACCTGAAATCATAGGTGACAGTTATTTTACATAAATAGCAGAGGCGGTTGCGGTTGAGAAATTACTGAAAATGGTAGTAATAACAAATCCGTAATTATATGCTCATTAAAATAAAGGGGTAATAGCTGGAAATCTGGTTAAACCAATCATGCTACAACGTAATTGGAAACAATAAGCGTGAATGCGGAGAAATCTATAAAAAATGATTGGATGGTACATGGGAAAAAATACGCCTAAATACCACGCCGAAAGGCAGATAGTCAATCAGCAGGACAAGAACATAAAAAGTCTAATCCTCAGAGACTACCCACCCTTCGAGTTGTCAATACCTTAATTGATAGCTTGTAATGTATAGTCCACAATGTAAAACGAGAACTTATCTCTCTAAATAATGGTACGTTTGCCAAACGTGATAAGATGGCATTTTTTGTTATTTATGGATTCCATGAATGACCACATTTCGCACAACGATTTACAGTTTTATTTGAACCAAGAAAGCCAGTCCAAAATGAATATCCCCGTTGTCCAGTTGTGATTTGGTCTGAACCACATCGAGGACATCTTACTTTTTGGGAGTTGATTTGTTGTTCAATAATATCGTTGTCATTAAATCCACGGACAGAGACAATTGCACCAACACTTTCTAGTTGATTTTTTATTTTGGTTGCGTTTTCTAATGATATATTATAGGAAAATATAGTTGGTGTACTATCGGCAATTATTTTTGCTGGTAATAAATCTAATTTATTGATTTCTCTAATTTTTTTAATTACTTGGACTTTTTGGTTTCCGCAGTCTTCAAGTATAACTGTATAAGATATTGGAGTTTTATCTTGCGATATAGGATATCCGCATTGAGGGCAAGAATACGCTTTATCCGATATCTCTCTTCCGCATTCAGGACATTTTATAAGAGCCATAATTCATTCCTCCTATTACTTTTTTATAATTATACCATAACTTGTAAAAAAAGTATATGTGTCTGCTATTAAAACCCTCGGTGGAATGGGTACTATTATGGAAGCATCTTTCGGTACGACTGATGGAATCATACAGATTTTAATAACTGCTTTCCCGAAATTAGCCACTGCCATTACTGCTGCTTCTACGGCTGCCACTGCTGCTGGTGGAGGTTTTGCTGGATTAAAGGCTGGTATCGCTGCATTCGCTGGAATGCTAAATCCTGTTGCACTTGGTATTGCCGCTGTTGTCGCAACAATAGGTATCGCTGCACTTGCAATCGACCACTTTACAGAATCGTTTGATGAAGCTGTAGAGAAAGCAGATAAGTCTCGTAGTGCTTATGAACAAACAGCAAGTGAAGTAAAATCTTTAGAGTCTCAGCTTTCTGATGTAAAAGACCGTATTTCAGAATTAAATTCTATGGATTCTCTTACTATAACCGAAGAAGCAGAACTTCAAAAATTACAGGCTGAAAACGACCAGCTTGAAAGACAGTTAGCAATCAAACAGAAACTTGCTAATTATCAACAAGGTGTAGCTGCTGAAGATGCGAACCATGTTTTGACGAAAGATTTAACATGGCAAACTGGCGATTTCCTTAAAGATAAAAATGGATATATGATGACTGATACCAATGGTATGCCAATTATGGAATATATGTCTGGTGATATCATTGATCGTGCTACATCTAAACAAGAAAAACTTAATGAGAAGAAAGCAGAGCAAGTAAAACTTGAAGAAGAAATTGCTAACATGGAGCCGGAATATCATAAGCATTTCTGGCAAGCTGATACTGAGTATGAGCAGAAGACAAAACAGCTTAAAAATCTCAAATCAGATGTTAGTGACTTGGAAAAAGAAGTTAGTGAAGATGTTGAGACAATTAACTCAAACTACTCTTCTCTTTTCTCTACGGACGGTAGTGTACTTCCAGGATATGAAGACACTGTAAATCGTATAAATGATTTATTTGATGCTTACAATAATGTTGATTTATCAGAAGCAGAGAAGAAATTAAATAAAATCAATTCTTTCTTTGATGGAAGTACCGGCAAAAACTTCATTAAAGATAATCTCCTTGAAGCTGCAAAACAGGCAGAACTTACAGCGGATGATATTAAGCGTATGGGAATCGCCATTGATGGTGTAGACGCTTCCGATATTGCAAAATATTTCAATGATTTAGCTGCAAGTGCTGATGAAGCTGCAGAAGCAATCACTGGGGTAGATGGTTCTATCGCTGGTGTTAAGGCTGCAATGGATTCTAAGAATCAGGATCAAGATTGGACGGATATGGCAGATGCTTTGAGTAAAGCACAGGAGCTTTACAAGAAAGGCAAGGTTGGTACAGATGATTTCCAAACTGCTGCTCAATTTATGACATATGGAAAAATAAATCCAGATGATTATAAGTACGATGCTGATGCTTATGTGGAATACTGGGAGAAAGCACAACAGAAAATAAAACGATACTTTGATAGTGATAACCCACTTCAGAGTGTAACTAATTTTGCCGATGATTTGGTTAAGAGCGGATTTGCCACAAAAGATAATGGCGAATTTTCTTGGACAAAGAAATTCAAGAATAGTGCTGCTGCTGCTAAAGAACTTGGAATTAGTGTTGAGGCTACTGAGTCTCTTATGCATAGCCTTGAATCTTATGGTGCTGAATTTGACGATGTTGTATTCAGTGCCGAAGGATTAAACAGATATAAGACTGCACTTGATGGAATTCATTCTGTTTACAAAGATATGGAAGACGGACAGCTTAAAAAACATCTTGGAAGTCTTATTGAAAACTGGGATGACGAGTATCAAAAATATCAAGATGATATGACAGAACTCACGGAAGACCAGATTGTACATATTGAATTTGTATATGACCTTTCTACTATTCAGGCTCAGATTGATGAACTGACAGCAAAACAATCTGGACAAGGCGGTAAAAATGCAGATACGAATGCAGAGGTATTGGCTGCCAATCAAAAATATCTCACTACTGCCAAACAAGGTTTACAAGTTGATAATGTTTCTGCAGAAGTACAAGCTAAGATAAAAGTCAATAAAAATACAATCAATGACTTATACGACCAGCTTTCAAAAGAGGAATATGGTAGTAATAAATTTATTGAGATTCAAGCGAAAATCCAGAATACTCAAGAATTACAAAAATCCATACTCAATGCTTTTTCTGAAACTCACCCAGAAATCAATACTGACAGTTCTATAGAAGAAGTACAAAGTGCATGGGAAGATTTCTTTAGCAAACCTCAAGAGCTTCATGTTAATGCGGAACTTTCAACTGATGAAATTCAATCACAACTTGAACAGCTTGCTTCTGGAAGTTCTATTACATTTAATGCTGACGTTGATGGCGATGGCATTGAGGATGAAGTAAAGGCTCTTAAAAATCAAGACGGTACGATTACTTATACCGCCGAAATTGATGGTGTTCAGAAAAAAATAGAGGTTTTACAAGGCGAAGATAATACACTCACATTTAATATTCTTGCGGAAGATCAAGCAACACCTGTAATCGAGGATGTTAATAAACGTGAGTTAATTTCTAAAACTTGTGCTTTATATTCAGAAGATTATGCAACTCAGTTGATTCAGTTATGGAATGATGCAAGTGCAAATCCAAAATTTGCATCATTGTCTGCCGAAGATCAAGCAACATGGGTTATCAATACTTGGAATTCTCTTACACCAGAACAAAAAGAAGCATATTTGAATGGTGAAATTTCCATCACTGATACTGCAACTGGCGAAATCCAGACTGTAGACAATGCTTTGAATTCTTTGCAACCGAAATTATCACCAAAGGCAAATATCACAGCTACAGAAAATGCGACTTCTGTTGCTAGTAGTGCTGCTTCTGCTTTGAATGGTGTAAATGGCAAAACCTCAAATATGTATATCTATACGCATCATATAGATACATATTCTTCTACTGGAAAGGGTAAATTACTTGGTACTGCTCGTTATGGTGGTACGGCAAGAGCTTCTGGAACATTGTTTGATACAAGTTGGCTTAAAGACAGTTGGAAGACAAAAGTATCTGAAGATGCTTTAACCGGTGAAAAAGGACAAGAAATTGTTGTCAATGGTAATCAATGGTGGACTGTCGGAGATCGTGGTGCTGAATTTGCCCATATTCCAGAAGGTTCTATTGTATTCGATGCAGAGCAATCACGCCAACTTTTATCAAGTGGCAAGATTAACTCTAGGGGACGTTCTTATCTTGGTGGTACTGCTTATGCTAGTGGTTGGAGGCTTCCTTCTACAAGTGGCGGTTCTTCATCAAAATCAAGTAGTAAGTCTTTTGGAAAATCAAGTAGTAAGTCTTCTGGAAAATCAAGCAGTAAGTCTTCTGGAAAATCAAGCGGTTCTAGTGGAAGATCATCTTCTTCTAGTAAATCAAGTTCTAGTTCAAGCAGTTCTTCAACAGAAAAAGATTTTGAAGAAACATTTGACTGGATTGAAATTGCTATAAATCGAATCAGTGAAGCGATTGACAGAGTAAAAGTAAAAGCAGAAAGCGCATTCAAAACGTTGGCAAAACGTAATAGTGCTGCTGCCGATGAAATTTCTTTAATCACTCAGCAAATCAATACTCAGAATCAAGCATACACCAGATATATGCAACAGGCTAATTCTGTCGGTTTATCATCTGACTGGATGGATAAGGTAAAGAATGGCACGATTGATATATCCACGATTACTGATGAAGACTTGTCTGATAAGATTAAGGATTTTCAAGACTTTTATGAAAAAGCGATTAAAGCAAAAGACGCTGTAGCCGATTTACACGAAGAAATCGCCCAGTTATATGCTGACAGATTCAGTAACATTTCCACTGATTTTGATAACCAGTTGGCTCTTGTACAACATTTGACCGATACATATAATACTGGGCTTGATACACTGGAAGCAAAAGGCTTAAAAGGAAGCAAGGTTTATTACCAAGCTCTTCGAAAAGCTGAGAAAGAAAATCAGGCAATTCTCCAAAAAGAATTAGTTGATTTAACGGAATCTTTCAATCAAGCAATGGCTTCTGGTGAAATCGAAAAGGGTTCTGAGCAATGGTATGAGATGCAGAAAAGTATCAATGATGTCAAAGAGGCAATTGATGAATCTAATCTCTCACTGCTTGAATATCAGAAAACAATGCGTGAGCTTGATTGGGAATATTTTGATTATATGGAAGACCGTATATCAAATATTACCGATGAAGCAGATTTTCTTATTGACTTAATGGCAAATGGAAAGTTATTTGATGATAAAGGTCAAATGACAGATACAGGCATGGCAACTATGGGGTTACATGGACAGAATTACAATGTCGATATGGCACAAGCTGACCAATATGCCAAAGCTATCAAAGAGTTAAATGCGGAAATCGCCAAAGATCCATATAACACTGACCTCATTGAACGTAGACAGGAACTTCTCGAATTACAGAGAAAATCTATTCTTGCTGCCGAAGATGAAAAACAGGCTATGATTGATTTGGTAAAAGACGGAATTGAAGCGCAGCTTGATTCTCTCAAAGATTTGATAGATGCTTATACAGATTCATTGGATAGTGCAAAAGACCTCTATGATTATCAGAAAAAGGTAAAAGAACAATCTGATGAAATTGCTTCTTTGCAGAAACAGTTATCAGCTTATGCCGGAGATAATTCAGAGGAAACTAAAGCTACAATTCAGAAAATCCAGGTTGATTTATCAAAAGCTATGGAAGAATTGCAAGAAACAGAGTATGACAGATACATCACAGATCAGAAAAAATTATTAGATGATTTGTATAATGAATATGAGTTATCTCTTAATGCAAGATTGGATAACGTTGATGCTTTTTTATCTGACATGATTGATTCAATCAATGCAAATTCATCTTCTATTAGCGATACAATTCAACAAGAATGTGCAAATGTTGGCTATACATTGTCAGAAACCATGAATTCTATCTGGACGAATGATGGTGGTGCTTTCACTGTTATTTCTAAATATGGCGATCAGTTCTTAACACAGAATACTTCTACATTGAATGCGATTCTTGGTATTAAAGCTTATACTGATGCTTTGATTGCAAAGGCAGATGCAGAGGCGAAAGCTAAAGCGGAAGCCACAAAGAAACAGACGGAAGCAAGTAAACCAGCAAGTCAACCTTCAAAACCGTCAAACAATACTCATTCTACACCATCAAAACCGGCACGAACCGATAAGGATTACTATGGTGTTGCTCTTGCTATTTGGAACGGTAACTATGGTTGGGGAACTGGAAATACAAGAGTTAGCCGTTTGCAAGCTAAAGGTTTTGATGCCAATAGAGTTCAAAGTATCGTAAATCAGATGGGCAGAGAAGGTTATGTACGTTCTGGTGCGTGGGTTGGTAGATACCAGGGAATCCGTGATCTTTCACCATATCATTACAATAAATATGCTGTCGGTCTGAAAAATGCTCCGAAAGCTGAAAATGCGTGGGTAAATGAGCTTGGTAGTGAATCTATTGTCAAGCCATCTGAGAACGCTATTGTAACTCATATCGCAAAAGGTGACAGTGTGCTTACCGCCGATGCCACACGAAACATATGGGATATGGCAAGCGATCCGTCTGGATTTATTAGTGGGAACTTGTTTAATAATGGTATTCTTTCTGGTCTTGAACCTTATATGCGTGTAAATAATAACAGCATAGGTGAAGTTACATTTAATCTGCCAAATGTAACAAACTATGAGGAATTTATGAATCGTGCAAAAAAGGATGAAAAGTTTGAAGATATGATTCAAGCTATGACGATTGGTGTTGTTGCTGGTAAAAGCACATTAGCCAAAAATAAATATAAGTGGTAAATGAGGGGCTGTAATACGCCCTTCATTTTTATTAGGAGTAAAACATGATTTTAGAAAAAGAAATGCAAAAAAGAAAAATTCAACGACTTCTGAAATCGAATGATTCTTTAATACTCAAAAATAAAGAACTTATCGAAGAAAATACTATATTGAAACAGAAGATATCCTCTCTTGAAAAAGTTATATCTGACATACAAGAATCCGAGCAAATCTATCGTGACGGTATAGCGGATATAAAAGAACTAAAAGAAAAATATTCTCAGGCAATTATGTCTGTTAATTCTATGAAGAAAAAATATAAAAAAGAAATGGATGACTTAGTAAAAAATATGAAACGTCAAAAGTAAACAGTTATTTTTCACAATAAACTAATGGAGGAATTATTATGTATGGTTATGATTTTATTTTTCGTGATGAAAAATTAAGTAGTCATGGATATATGGTATGCGATTTTGATGATGCTTCGTCTGCAAATACTGCGACTACTGATTCTCAAAGAGATTTTACTTCTATTTCAATGTTTGGAAGTAAATATTTTCCTATTTTATATTATACATATAACAGCCAATTAGTTATGGAATTCTCAATATGTAAAATAGGCGATAAAAACAATAAAAATTTAATTTCTCCAACTGAATGTGCAGTTATAAAAAGATGGCTTGGATCTCCAAATGCATCTGAGCTGCGGTTATGTAGTGATGAATATGATGGTTACTTTTGGAATGGTACATTTAATATAGAAGAAATTCATTATGCTTTTGGCTGTATAGGCTTTCATCTAACATTTACTGCCACTGCCCCGTTCGGCTATAAGGATAAATTGAATTTTAGTGGATCTGTTGACAAGGACGGATCAATTAGTATCAATGACACAAGCGATGAAGAAGGTTATCTGTATCCTGATATTACAATAACGCTTAAATCTGCTGGTGATTTAAAAATCACTAATGAGTACGATAAACGGACAACTGTTGTGCGTGGTTGCTCATCTGGTGAAACTTTGACTTTCACTCATCTTTTGCAAATTATGTCAAGTAATAATTCTCATGAGTTGGGTGATGATTTTAATTATAAGTTTATACGAATTAACAATGAGTATGGCAAAACAGTTAATAAACTGACATTTAACTTACCTTGTACATACTCAATTTCATATAACCCAATAGCGAAGGTGGTGATTGCATAATGAATACTTCTTTATATGGTGGCCTTATAGAAATAAGTCCAGATGGACAGCCTATTGCACCTGATCTCGTATTGGCTTATCGTGGTGGGACAAAACAAGGAATTATTCATAATGTTCAATCACTTACCAATAAAAATGATCTTGCACAAGCTGCTGAAATTACTTTTGATGTTTATAAAAAGGTTGATAATGTTACATGTGAATTATGGAACGACATTAGAGACTTTAGATTGATCTATATCCCACATCTTGACACAGCATCTTTTAATCCGTGGTATGAACTTTCCGTTGAAACAGATGAGGATGATGCTACTGTAAAACACTGTCAAGGTGTTCATTTACAAGAAGCTGAACTTGGACAGCTTAGTTTAAATGATATTGAAATCAACACAGAGGATGATATTGCAAGGGACGATTACACCCCTACTATTATATATGATCCAACTAATCCAGAAGGATCTGCATTAGATAGAATTTTAAAAGATAAAGCATCCCATTATACAATTGTTCATGTAGATTCCTCTATCGCTAATTTGCAAAGAACATTTTCATGGGATGGTTCTACTATAAAAGGCGCATTTGATGATATCGCAAATGAAGTAGAATGTTTGTTTGTTTATGGCGAATCTGTCAATAATGATGGAAAAATCCACAGGACAATTTCTGTTTATGATTTAAACGATGTTTGTATGGAATGTGGAGAACGTGGAACATTCACAAACAAAATGTGTACCAAATGTAACTCTGCTAATATTAAATTTGGATATGGTTCAGATAGTGGTATTTTTTTAAGCCATGAAAATTTCGCCGGAAATATTTCGTATTCTTCAAATAAGGATGAAGTAAAAAACTGTTTTCGTTTGGTCGCTGGTGATGATTTAATGACAGCCACAATTAGAAATATAAATCCAAGTGGAAGTCAATATATTTGGTATTTTAGTGATTCTGTTCGTGCCGATATGTCAAAAACATTACGTGACAAATTATCTACTTACGAAAAAGAATATGCTTCATATTCATCAGATAAAAAAATTGATATTCCATCTACTGTTATTAGTGATTACAATACACTAATCAATAAATATAAGTTGTACGATAGTTCTTTAATGAATGTGAAATATCCAATTGTAGGGTACTCTTCTTTAACAGATTTATATTATTCTGCTTTAAATTTTTACAGTTTATTAAAAACTACTCTTGCACCAGTCTCAGAACGTGGGACGAAAACAACGGCTGCACAAGAAATCAAGAAATTGACTACCAATACGCTTTCACCTCTTGGTATTCAAAATGCCAATAAAGCGTCTGTATCTACGGTTACTTTGGCTCTACAAAATTATGCGAAAGTTTTTGTAGACACATCATTGTATAGAATTTCAGCAACAAATGATTCATACAGTGGGAATGTTTGGAAAGGAACTATCACTCTATCAAGTTATGCAGATGAGAATGATAAGGCAACCACATCAATTATAACAATATATGTATCAGATGCTACATCGGATTTTATTAAATGTCAGCTTGAAAAAGCAATGAAAAAAAATGATGTTGATGCTACTGGAACAGTTGCTTTATTTAAAAAGGACGAGGCTGAATTCAAAAAGGCTTTGTCCTTTTATAGTGTCGATAATTTGAATATTCTTGCAAGTATTGTAAGAGGTTGTTTAGACATTCTAATTCAACAAGGTATTGCTGATCCAGAAAATGATATGTATGAATCAATGTATTATCCATATTACAGTAAAAGCATATGGATTGAAGATGAGTTGAGGGAACGTGAATCTGAAATTCTGAAATTGCGTGGTTCTAAAAGTAATCCAGAAGGTGTTCTTGATTATATCGAAAAGCAGCGACAGGTTATTGCGAATAATTTGGATTTGCATACTTATCTTGGGAATTCACTTTGGACTGAGTTTTGTTCATTTAGACGTGATGACACATATAAGAATGATAATTTCATTTCTGATGGATTGTCAGACAAAGAACTTATCATGCAAGCCAAAGAATTTATCAAAAATGCGGAACGTGAAATTGTAAAATCTGCTACTTTGCAACATACCATTAGTTGTAATTTGAGTAACTTTTTGCTCGTAAAAGAACAAGATGTTGAATCATCTCCTGTTCCAATTGTTACTTTGGCTGGTGTAAATATTGTGTCACACGATCAATTATATTTCGTGAAAGGTGATGCAACATTTTCTCCACTCTTAGTAAATTTTGATGTTGGTAATTGGGTTCGTATTGAGATTGATGAAACAATTTATAAATTGCGTTTGACTTCATATAAGATTGATTATGATAATCTTGATTCTTTGAATGTAGAATTTTCTGATGTAACCTATGGATTGAATTCTGCTTCTGATATCCAGAGTATTTTATCACAAGCTCAGTCTATGTCAACATCATATTCAATGGTGCAGCATCAAGCGAATAAGGGTAATAATGCCAACAAACAAATCATGGATATGGTTGAAAATGGATTAAACCTTACCAACAAGAAAATTGTAAATGCTGCAGACAATCAAAATATGGTTGTGGATGAGACTGGTTTGCTCATGCGTGAAAAAAATGAGTTTGGTGATGATTACAGTTCTGAGCAAACAAAAATAATCAATCATGGCTTTTACTATACAAACGATGGTTGGAAGACTGTTCAAACTGGACTTGGTAAGTATATTTACTTTGATCCTGAATCTGGTACATACAAAGAGGACTATGGAATTATCGCTCATAAAATTGTCGGTAACATTATTCTCGGAAATAAAGTTGGAATCTATAACACTTCTGGTTCAGTAAAAATTGATGAAAATGGTTTTACTGTTACTTCTGACGCAAACGACACGAATAAAGATTTGTTTACTTTGCAGCGAAAGAATGAAGATGGATCTTACACTAAATATGTATATGTCGATGATGATGGAAATATCAAAATTAACGGCAAACATATTCAGATGACAACCAGTGATGATCTTGGCTCTTATATTGATAAAACAATCAAACAAGAAGCATCTGCTCTTGTGGTTCAGATTGACAATGAATACATAGGCATTACGACTGATTCCAATGGTAATGGTGGTAATTTTACGGATTGCTATACAAATGTAACTGTATTTTCTGGAAGCACTGATATCACAAAGTCATCAGACTTATCTTGGACAATCACTGCAACAAGTGGTGTTACTGGTGAATGGGATAAAACTAAATATCGCTATACCTTAAAGGGACTGTCTACAGACCGTGGAGAAGTAGTATTTGATCTCATTTATATGGGTAAAATTGCCATAAGTAAAAAGCTGCGTATTGCAAAACTTAAAGCTGGTGCAACTGGTGGACAAGGAATACAAGGTATTCCTGGAAAAGACGGTAAGGACGGTACTAGCACTTATATTCATATTAAATATAGTTCAGTCTCAAATCCTACTGATGATATGTTGACAGAAGTTCCGGCTGCATATATTGGTATTTGTGTCGATACAAATTTAAACGATCCTACTACTGCAAGTTCTTATACTTGGAGTCGTTTTTCAGGTAAGGACGGTGCAGATGGAACACCTGGTTTAGACGGAAAAGATGGTGAAGATTCTTTTGTGCATTTTGCATATGCTCAATCTGCCGATGGAAGTGTAAACTTTAACGTTTGTGAGTATGAAGGTGCAACCTATATAGGTGTATATACTGACAATATTAAAGCCGACAGTACAGATTATAAAAAATATGCATGGTCAAAATTTAAGGGCGATGATGGTAAAGACGGAGATAGTATATATATTACTTCTACGGAAGTTGTATATATTCCTAGCGATGACGGAATTACACCACCACAAGCAAATTCTCTTGCTACCAGTGATGGTAAAAATATTGTTGATAGTAATGGAAATGAAATTGCAACGAATAAATGGTTATCTTCTATTCCATATGTAATTGAAGGTTCTTATCTTTGGACGAGAACTACTGTAAATTATTCAGATGGAAATTCGACCGTCACATACAGTGTATCGAGACAAGGTATTGATGGAACTGACGGTAAAGACGGTATCAATGGACGTGATGGTAGAGATGGTTCAAGTAATTATGTCCATATAAAATATTCTGCTTATCCAAATCCTACAGATGACCAAATTTCGGAAATTCCTTCTGATTATATAGGTATTTGCGTCAACGATGTAATAAAAGATCCTGACTCTGCAAGTTCTTATGTATGGTCTAAGTTCGCTGGTAAAGATGGTGAAGATGGTATTCCAGGTAAAAATGGTTATGTTCATTTTGCTTATGCCATGAGTGCTGATGGTAAGGAAGGATTCTCTAAATCCGAATTTACTGGTGCAATTTATATTGGAGTATATTCAGACAATACACAAGCAGACAGTGGAAATTATAAGGATTACACTTGGTCAAAAATTAAGGGTGATGATGGTAAAACACCAGTAAAAGGTGTTGACTATTTTGACGGTACATCTTCATATTTATGGATTCGTTACTCCGCTAATTCTGATGGAAGTGGTATGACTACGACTCCAAGTGCAGATACAAAATATATAGGTACTGCGACTACCACAACAAACACTGCGCCAACTACAATAAGCAATTATAAATGGTCGAAATATGTAGGCGAAAACGGAACTCCTGGAAAAAATGGATATGTTCATATTGCTTATGCTGACTCTGCCGATGGCAAAACTGGATTTAGTAAAACAGTTGGAACGGGTAAAAAATACATTGGTCAATATACCGATAATACTGAAGCCGATAGTGATGATTCGACAAAATATACGTGGACTTTAATTAAAGGAACGGACGGAAAGACACCTATTAAGGGTGTAGATTATTTCGATGGTACATCTTCTTACCTTTGGGTACGTTATGCTACTGATGCAAATGGTACTGGAATGACTGCAACTCCATCATCAACGACAAAATATGTTGGTATAGCATCAACTACCACTTCAACCGCACCAACAAAATCAAGCGAATATAAGTGGTCTAAATATGTAGGTGAAAATGGCGTTCCTGGTGAAAACGGATATATTCATATAGCTTATGCCGATTCCTCTGACGGTAAAACTGGTTTTGATACAGTTAATGGAACAAATAAAAAATATATCGGACAATATACTGACAATATTGAGACAGATAGTAAAAATCCCACAGATTACACTTGGTCAAAAATTAAGGGTGATGATGTTACTATCACTTCTACTAAAGTAGAATATATCACCACAACAGAAAATTCTTCTGTTCCTCCAGAATCAGTTGAGCTTGTTACAAATGATGGAAAATCATTGATTGATAATTCTTCTAATTTATTCGTAACGAATAAATGGTCAGATGAAATCCCTGATTTAGTAGATGGCATGTACCTTTGGACAAGAACAACCGTTCAATATTCAGATGGCAACTTTACTGTCTCATATACCAATGCAAAACAAGGCGATGTTGGTGATGCCGGAAGAACTTATTTCTTAGAACTTGATACAAGTGCTGTAAAAATTGACGGAAATAATATTATTACACCAGATACGATAAAAGCAAAAGGATATTATAGAGATGGGGATGGGGATCGAGTTGTTTACCCATGCCGTTTTATTATATCAAAAACTTATAGTGATAATCGTACAGAAGAAATTATAAGTTCATCAAATAATATTTCCGAACAAATATTTACTATTTATGGTGAGGCTAACATGCCAGCTTTTTACACTATAGAAATGCACAAAGCTAATCAAATTCCAACTGAAGATAATCTACTTGATATTCAGACAGTTCCTATCTTAGTTGATAGTTCAAACATGCTTATCGGAGCAAGAAACCTGTTGAAGAAATCGAACCAGCTTGAAGGTTGTCATTATTATGGAACTGACAAAGTATATTCTATTTCTGAAGCTGAAATTGATGCAAAGCGTGTAATCAAGGTACAGCCTGGAACTGGCTCAAATGCTGCCAAGGCTGTGTACTACGAAGTATATACGGACAATTTGGTTGCTACGGAACTTGGAACGAAACTGACGGTATCAATGAATGTATATTCTCGTCAAAATATGACACTCAATGTTTGCCTTGCAAATACGAATGGTGTAATGCAGACAACTGATATGCAACAGATACAGCTTACATCTGGATGGAACAAGGTTTACACCGTCCTGACTTTAGAAGATACAGAGTTTGATATTGTATCTGACAATCGTGACATGTTCGTTACATCTTCAGGTCAGTTGATTTCTACTGGCAATGTTGGGGTGACATCAAATGTGCTTAGAATTACAGATAACATGAACAGTAATGACTATTATGCAATTGATTATATCCAGTTGGAAAAAGGAAACCGTCCCACAGACTACTATCCTGCTCCAGAAGATTTAACAGATTACGCAGATAAGATTACTGGTGATATGTCTGACGAATTGAAGAAGATTATCTCTGATGTAATTAACGATGTTGTTTCAAATAGAAAAGACTTTGATGATTTGGTCGGCGAAGATGGGCGTATAGAAGAAATCCGGAAAAGTAATGTCACGACACAACAACAAGTTGATAAGGTACAAACTGATGTCAATACATACATTGTTCGTGTTGATGCCATAAACGGAAGAGTTGAAAGTATAGAGCAAACGACTGAATGTTTCTCTATGGAAGATGCCGGACTGCGTATTACAAGAAAGATTTCTAGCCAAGATCCGTCTATGCAGTTATCAATGCTGTTGAGCGAGCAAAAGTTAAGTTTCTACCAAGGAACAGATGAAGTTGCTTATTTCAGTAACAATAAGCTGTATGTAACGGATGCTGAAATCTTAGATAGATTGCAACTTGGAAAGTTTGCTTTTATCCCACGTTCAAATGGCAACCTGTCATTTAGGTACTTGGGGGGGCAATAAATTCTTAGCCATAAAGGAGGTGGTATTGTATGGCTTTAAGCGGAAGTTTTACGACCAGTGGATACGAAGGAAGATGCTGGAAATTTAGCTGGACTGCTTCACAAAATGTTGGCGCAAATACATCTACAATCTCTTATACTGTCGAAGCTATAGGAGGTAGTGCTGGATGGTATATGACTGGACCATGTAAGGTAGTTGTTGCCGGGAACATAGTTTATAACAACACTGGTCGATGGAAACAATATAAAGGAAAGCTGTGTAGTGGATCTGTTACTGTTAGTCATAACAGTAATGGTACGCAATCTTTTTCAGCAAGTATTTCTAGTGCTATTTACTATTACGCAGATGGTACTGGAAACGGAAGTGGTAGTTGGTCTCTTGACACCATACCAAGAGCATCGCAGCCATCTGTAAACAACTGGCCTTCAAGCGTATCTTCGGTAAACATTGGCGATCAAATAACCATACATATGAACAAGAAAGCGAACTTTACACATAAGGTAACAGCTACATTCGGAAATAAGTCAGAAGTAGTAACGAACTCTTGTGTGGATAATGTCGTATGGAATGGATTTACGATAGCAAAATATGCTGGTCAGATACCGAATGCGACAAGCGGAACATTAACATTCACTGTTGATACGATGAATGGAAGCACAAAGATTGGTACGAAAACTGTGTCAGTTACTGCTTATCTCCCGGCATCCGTAGTTCCTACATGCAATATTGCATCGCTTTCCAATACGAATAATACATTTGGATGTTATGCGAAGTTGCTTTCTGGAGTTAAGGTAAAACCTACTGCTTCTGGTGTGTACGGGTCATCCATAAAAACACTGAAGATATCCGTTACTGATATGTCAGATAAAACAGCATCAAGCGGAACGGAATATACATTCGATGCGTTTACAAAGACAGGAACAAAAGTTGTCAAAGTATCTGCTACCGATAGTAGAGGTCGTTCTGCATTTGTTGCATTAGATGTTACGGTAGTTGATTATAGTCTCCCATCCGCTTCTATCACAGCATCTCGTGGTACTGGAACAACTACCAATAATTTCGTATCAGACGATACCGGAGATCATGCTAAAATCGTTGCCAAAGGTTCTGTAAGCAGTATATCCGGCAACACGCTCACTCCTGTCCTACAATACAGAATTGCAGGGCAATCCGCTTGGACAAACCTAGATATCAGTACAAGTTCATTATCTCTTAATGATATTCGTGTTATCGCTGTTTCGGACACTGAAGCATACGATATCAGAATTATCATTCGAGATAAAGCAGGTCGTGAAGCCACAGCCACAATGACATTATCAAACGGCTTCGCAACTATGGATTATAAAGCTGGTGGTGATGGTATTGCGTTTGGAAAAACCGCTAATCGCTCTGGTTTTGATTGTGCTATGCTGATGCGTATTTTTAAAGGTGTAAATCTAATGAATGAAAATACGCCCGGTGGATATGGATGGTCTGATTGGTACTATAATAATAATGGAACTCAAGGAAAACGTGGGCGTATCTACGCAAATTCTGATGGTATACATATCAAAGCAGAAAATGGAAAGGGATTTCTTGATGGAACATGGAGTGGTTCACTTTCAGATAGAAGAATGAAACGTGATATTGAACCAATTGTACAAAATATCATAGACGCAGTAGGAGAAGTGCCGTTCAAACAATTTAGAATGTCTGCACCAGATTATGACCATGAGGTACTTTATGTCGGTATTTTGGCACAAGATCTACAACGATCATTTCAAAAACATGGAGTAGCCGATAAGTTACTTATGTTAGATACAAGAAAACTTAATCCTGATGATGAAGATGAGTATTACTGTATTGAGTATACTCATTTTTTAATTGTCCGATTACTTTATGATGAGATGAAATTACAAGCGTATGACGAACGCTTAAAAAATATCGAAAAGATACTTGGTATATAAAAATGGAGGAAATATATTATGGCAAATACTACTCGAATAAAGTAAACGCTCCATAGGTGGTACTCTTGTAGACCTGCCTATTTTCCTAGATAATTA
>OBKV01000876.1_pt1 | contig 21310 bp, 14 predicted proteins | sample 1517301 | NCBI WGS metagenome assembly OBKV01 (sample SAMN04571685, study PRJEB22368) | human gut metagenome | biome: human gut; material: stool | host: Homo sapiens | place: Luxembourg | collected 2012-06-29 | reverse complement strand
CCTCTCTACAATGTCTTTGTCCTCGGCTTTAGCATTCAGTTCTACATATATAAAAGTGGCCTAAAGGAAATGTAGCCAAAGCTATCGCCCGTACTGTTGAAGCTGCGAAGGCTCGTGTAGTAGTCGCTGCTGTCGTACCTGCCACCCCTGACAGTACAAGGATAGGGGGACAAGTTACAGGCTTCTGTTGTCCATTCTCTGCAATTACTTGCCATATCATATACATTACATATTACATCTTTTTTACTTAAATTATTTGTTCCTTGACTTGCTAAACTATCATTTAAACTAGTTTGTCCTGAATATGGTTTTAGACTATCTTTATTTGCTCTATTATCAAATTTTTGTAAAAATACTATTGCTGTATCCCATGCATAACTATTCATTAAATCACTTTCAAAATTACTATCACTATACATTCCTCTACTTAATTCTGCTGCTTTGGGTTGAGTTATATAGTTATATACATATTTATTAGCTGTACATACTAATTGATTTGTTTTATTACTTGAACTTGTTCTAGTTTCTGTTGCATCTTTATCTCTTGCCTCATATCTTCCTATATAATATCCACGATTATCTTTTACACTCTTTCTAAATCCAGATTCTTCACTTTCTATATTTTCTTTTGCTGTTTTATTTCCATTTGGGGCTGTATTTATTTCTGTATGACTATAACTACTATTAAAATCACTTTCTATTTTAGCTGAGCCTTTATCTATTGGAGTTCCTACATTATCATTTGCAAAGGTATATCTACTTAATGTTATTGTTTCTTTATTTCCAGCACTATCTTTTATTACTTCTCCCACTGGGATCCATACAAATTGACTTCCTGCTGTTGCACTATGACTTATATCTTCTATTATTATCCCATCTGTTACATTATCATCTGGGTTTACTACTTTAAATCCTGCTGGTACTACTACTTGATTTCCTAAGTTATCTTTTACTGTTGTATTTGTTGTTTCTGTTCCCTTTACAGATTTAAGTGTTCTCATAATTGCTTTATCATATGCTTCTTGCATATCAGTGTCAGTCACACTATATTCTTTATTAATCTTATCCATTTGTTTTATTTGTGTTGTTGTTTTATTTCTTAATCCTATGTATATTGTTGTTGTTACTAATAAAACTACAATTAATGTTGATAATACATATACAGTTACAGAACCATTTTCACTTTTTCCAATCTTTTTTATAAATTCCATAAAATCTCCTACCTTTTAATTTATTTCTAAAAATTCTTTTACTTGTTTTAGCAATTCTTGTTCTTTTACATTATCTGTTTTGTAAGTAATCATTGGTTTTATACCTGCTGAAAATTTTATTTTATTTCCATATTTTCTTACAAGTTCTGCTATATCATATTTGATATTTTCACTTGAAGCAAATGTAAATACAACTCCATTTTGTTTGCTTTCTACTTTTACTATATTTTGTTCTTTTGCAAGTTGTTTTATTCGTGCTACTTCTAGTAAATTCTCTAGTTCTTTTGGCATATTTCCATATCTATCAATTACTTCATCTATAACGTTTTGTATGTCTTCTTCTGTCCTGCATAATGCAATTTTTTGATATACTTCAATTTTTTGTCCACTATCTTCTATATAATTATCTGGTATATAACAAGTGACATTTAAATCTACTTGTACATCCGCTTCTTCTGTTACTTTTATACCTTTCACTTCTTTTACTACTTCGTCAAGTAATTTACAATAAGTATCATATCCTACTTGTTCTAAATGCCCTGATTGGATTTCTCCTAGCAAGCTTCCAGCTCCACGGATTTCTAAATCTCTCATTGCTATTTTAAATCCTGAACCAAATTCAGTAAATTCTTTTATAGCTTTTAATCTTTTATCTGCTACTTCTGATAATAATTTATCTCGTTTATATGTTATATATGCATATGCTTGTCTATCTGACCTACCTACTCTACCACGAATTTGATATAACTGTGCTAATCCCATTCTGTCTGCATTTTCTACTATTATTGTATTTGCATTTGGTATGTCTATTCCTGATTCCAATATTGTTGTACATACTAATACATTTGTCTTTTGTTCTACAAATTCTTGCATTATATCTTCAATTTGTTTTCCAGGCATTTGACCATGTGCATATACCACATTTGCTTCTGGCACTAAATTACTTATTTGACTGGCTTTTTGTTGAATATTTTGAACATTATTAAATAAGTAAAATACTTGGCCTCCTCTTTCCAATTCTTTTGTTATTGCTTCTTTTATAATTTCTTCGTCATATTCTAGTACATAAGTTTGAACTGGCTTTCTGTTATATGGTGGCTCATATATTACTGACATATCTCTTATTCCTACAATTGACATATGCATTGTTCTAGGGATTGGTGTTGCTGTCATTGTTAAAACATCAATATTGGCTTTTAGTTGTTTTATTTTTTCTTTGTCTTTTACTCCAAATCTGTGTTCTTCGTCAATTATCAATAATCCTAGATTTTTAAATTCAACATCTTTACTTAGTATTCTGTGGGTTCCCAATAAAATATCTACTTCACCTAGTTGTAATTTTTTTATAACTTCTTTTTGATATTTTTTAGTTTTAAATCTATTTAATATTTCTATTCTAATTGGATAGTCTTTCATTCTTTCCTTAAATTCTTGGTATTGTTGCTCTGCAAGTACTGTTGTTGGTGCTAAATATGCAACCTGTTTTCCGTCAATTGCTGCTTTAAAAGCTGCCCTCATTGCTACTTCTGTTTTTCCATAACCTACATCTCCACATAATAGCCTATCCATTGGTTTAGGTGTTTCCATATCTTTTTTTACTTCTTCTATACATCTTAATTGGTCGTCTGTTTCTTGATATGGAAATTTATCTTCAAATTCTTTTTGCCAAGGGGTGTCTTTGCCAAAGGCATATCCTTGTATCTTTTCTCTTTTGGCATATAGCTCAATTAATTCTTTAGCAACTTCACGTAAATTATTTTTTACTTTTGCTGTTGTTTTTTCCCATTCTTTGGTTCCTAGTTTATTTATTTTAGGCTTTAATTTATCTCCTCCAGTATATTTTCTAATTATATCTAAATCTGTTGTTGGTATATATAAGACATCATCATCTCTATATTTTATTTTTATATAATCTTTTATTGTTCCATCTGCTTTTATTGTATTTACACCAATATATATCCCTATTCCATATTTTCTATGTACTACATAATCTCCAATTTTCAATTCATCAAATACAACTTTTTCTCCTTCTTTAAAAGCTGTATGTGTAACTCTTCTTTTCTTTTTTTCTCCATTTATTAAATCATCTGCTGAAATTACTAATTGATTTAAATCATAATTTTCAAATCCTGTTGATATTTTTCCAATTGATATTGTAACTATGTTTTCTCTTGATTTTACAATTATTGTTTGGTCTAGTTTATCCTCTATTTTGCATATGATTTCTTGCTCTTCTAGCATTGATTTTATCTTTTTAGCTTTTTCCTTATTTTCGGTTAGAATATATATTGTTTTCTTTTCTTTTACTGCTTTTTTTAAATCTTCTATAAAAGTTGTTGTTTCACTTTTATAATAATTTACAGTTCTATAATTAAAATTGTATTTTTCACCCTGCACTTTAATTTGTGTGTCTTGTTTTTGAATATATATTACTTGTTTTTTGTCCAATATTTCTTGTATTTGTTCAAATTCAAGTATATTTGTTATTGCTTCTGGTATTTGTCTTTCTTTTTCTATTAAACTTCTTTCTAAGTTTTTTCTGTCTTCTTTTATATTTGTACTTCTTGTTTCTATTTTGTTTATTTCGTCTAAAAATACTACATAATCTTTATTTAGATAATCTAATATTGTTTCTTGTTTTTCATAAAAACAATCAAAATATTTATCTATTTTACTTATATAATTTCCTGTTTTTATTTGCTCTATATCTTCTTCTATTATATCTTGTTTTTTAGAACTTTTATATTTTTCTTTTATTTTTTTGCAAGTTTTTTCAGCAGGTTCATCTAATATATATTCATGTGCTGGGTATATTGTAGCTGTTTCTATATTTTTTATTGACCTCTGTGTTTCTATATTAAATTCTCTTATAGAATCTATGTCATCTCCCCAAAATTCTATTCTTATTCCTACTTTTTCGTTTGTTGCTATATCTACAATTCCACCTCTTACACTGAATTGCCCTCTTCCTTCTATTAAGTCATATCTTGAATATCCTAAACTTACTAATTTTTGTTTTAATTCTTCTAAATTATAACTTTCTCCTGTTTTAAAATGTAATTTATTTCTATATAATACATCTTTTTGAGGTAATTTTTGTGTTGCTGCTTCTATTGTTGTTATTACTACTAAATTTTTCTTAGTAGCTATTTTGTTTAATGCTTCTATTCTTTTGTATGGAATGTCTTTGCTTTCTGCAATATAATCATATGTTACTACTTCTTTTTTAGGAAATAATACTACTTTATCTGTAAAATATTTTATATCTTCATATATTTTTTTGGCTTGAATTTCGTTGTATGTTAATATACATATTGGCTTTTTTCCAAATTCATTTATTGCTGTTCCAAGTTGTATCATTCCAATGTCATTTAAGCCCGATATCACTATCGGGCTTTGTTTATTTTCTACATTTTTTAGTAATTCTATAAATTTTGAATTCTTTCCTAGTTCTCCTAATATTGTATTCATTATACATCTCCTAGAATTATATTTATATACATTTTACTTGTATTTAATATAATTTATGCTGACAAACTAATAATTATTTTTCGATTTTTTCTTCTACTTTTTTAGGCTCTTTATCATTTTGTCCTTTGTTTAATTCTTGTAATAAATCTGCACAAGAGAATATAAATAATATTCCAACTACCATATATCCAACGTTGAATGAAGCTACAATATATACAGCTCCGATTATCATTCCTATAATTGGTCCTGATTTTTTAAATTTTAATGATAATACCATAAATATTATTGTTAGTACAACAATTATTACTGCTGTTATTGAGTTAATTGCTTTAGCTACTTCTGTATACCCCCCTGGGTTTATTCCAAATACATTTACTATTGTTATTGCTTGTAAACATACAAATATTATTCCCCAAAGTGCTATTACTGATTTGTATCTTTTTTTATCCATTGTTTTTTTCTTCCTTTCCAAAGGCATAATTTAGTTGTAAAAGAATTAAATTATTTTTCAACTATTCCTTTCTTTTGTATAATCACTATAAATGTTATACCAAATTTGTTTAATATTGTCAATTGTTGACATTCATTTTTATTGCTTATATAATTTATTTGGAAGTGATTTTATGAGTATGAAAGAATTTGTAAAAATATTTTTTGATAGTTTTTTATTTAAAGTTTCTTATAGTGGTCTCGATAATTTACAAAAGTATGACCAATATTTAATTTGCCCTAACCATTCTTGTATATTTGATCCATTTTTTATATATCCACCTTCTAGAAATTTGTTTATTATGGCAAAAGCAGAAATTTTTAAATATCCTATTTTCTCTAGGATTATAAAACATTACAATGTTTTTCCCGTAGATAGAACTAAAGTTGATAGTAAAAGTTTGTTTCAGGCTTTATCTATTTTTGAGAACAATGAACCTAATCAATTATTAATTTTTCCAGAAGGTAAAGTTGTAAAAGATGAAAATGAGATTGGTAAAAAGGTTCGTAATGGCCCCACTTTTATTGCTGCAAAAGCAAACATTCCAATTATCCCAACTTATATTACCAGACGACCTTCATTTTTCTCTAAAGTCAATGTGACCTTTGGTGAACCAATTTTTATACCTCAAGAGGTTTTAAATGATAAAAATATTTTAAGAGATTACTCTAGAAAATTAGTTGATAAAATTTATTCATTGAAAGGTTAATTAGTAAATGAAACTCAATATATATTATTTTATGTGATGCCGCGTAAGCGACAAAACTAGCTATGCGAGTGCGATTGGAGCAATCGACATACTAGTACAGTTTATAAATGGAGATTGCGACACACAAGGCATAAAGAAAATAATATATATTGAGTTTTAGTTATTATATCAAATTATATTTAGAAACTTTTAATTTATGAATGGAACCATAGATACTTTTTTATTGCAACTTATTTTTAGACTAACTTTTTCTATTACATTTTTATAACTAATTTATTAAATTTCGAATTAATATAATTTTTTAGCTTAACCATAAACTCTTCTGGCTCTATCTCTTTTTTAGCAACCATATCTAAGCCCTTTTCCCAGCTTGCTGTCAATTTAGGATTTAGCATATCTGGCATTGAATTCATAACTATATCATAAATTGTTTCACCTTTTAGTGTTGGTGTTATTATTTGTGTTTTTCCATTTATATCAATATATTTAATCTTTTCTAGTTTTTTTATAATCTCTGCCCTTGTAGCACTTGTTCCTATTCCAGCACCTTTTATTTGCTCTCTTAATTCCTCATCTTCAATTAGTTTTCCTGCATTTTCCATTGCCAAAATTATTGAACCTGAATTATATCTGCTTGGTGGTGATGTTTCCGCTTCTTTTAATTCAAAATTTTGTGTTTCAACTTCTTGACCTTTTTTAAGTTTTTTTAAAATCTCCAAGTTGCTTTCTTGTTCTTTTTCTGTCTCTTCTTCGTCTTTATTTTCAGCATTTGCTTCTTGATCTTGTTCTTCTAGTTTTTTATTTGTACTTGTTTTGCTTTTTCCTTTTTCAGCTGGTTTTAATATCTCTAAAAATCCCTTATTTAAGCATACTTTTTCACTACAATTAAATATTTCTACTGTTTTATCTGCATTTTCTATTTCTAGTGTTACTTGGATTTTTTGATATTCAGCTGGTGGATAGAATATTGCTAAAAATCTTTCTACTATAACTTTATATACTTTTTTATGCAAATCTGGTAGTCCGTTATAATTTTCATATCCCTGACCTGTTGGAATTATTGCATAGTGGTCTGTTATTTTACTATCATTTACATATTTAGTTTTTACCAAATTTGTAGAATATTTTTCCTCTACCATTTTCTTTATATATCCTTGTATGTCTTCATCTTTATATCCTCTAGCAATTCCATTCAAATTTTTTGTAATTTCTTTAGCAACTGCTGTTGAAAGCACCCTTGCATCTGTTCTTGGATATGTTACTAATTTTTTTTCATATAAATTTTGAATTACCTCTAATGTTTCATCAGGTTTTATTTTAAATCTTTTTGTACATTGGTTTTGAATTTCTGCAAGATTAAATAATAATGGTGCATTTTCTTTTTGTTTTGATTTTTTTAGTTCTGTAACTTTAGCTTTTTTTCCTTGCAAGCTTAATATAAATTTTTTAGCATTTTCTTCTTTTCTAAATCCTGTATCATTGTATAATTGCGGAGAATTATACATTTTTGATTTTTCATTCACTTTCCATTCAGCTTTAAATTGTGAATCTGAATTTCCAAACATTCCTACTATTTTATAATATTTTGTTTTTACAAAGTTTCTTATTTCTCTTTCTCTTGAGACAACCATTCCCAATACACAAGTCATTACTCTTCCTACTGATATTGATGCTTTATCTTCATTGATTTTATTTGCTAAACTTCTTCCATATATTATTGATAATAATCTTGAAAAATTAATTCCTATTAAATAATCCTCTTTTGCTCTTAAATATGCACTATCTGATAAGCTATCATATTCTGACATATCTTTTGCTTCTCTTATTCCTCTTTGTACTTCTTCCTCTGTTTGTGAATCTATCCATACTCTTTTCATTTTAGCTTTTGGGTTTGGTTTTGCCATCATAAATACTAATCTTTGTATGTATTCTCCCTCTCTTCCAGAGTCACCTGCATTATAAATTTCTTCTACATCTTCTCTTTGTAACAAGCCTTGTACAATATTAAATTGTTTTGCAACTTGTGGAATAATTTCATATTTCCATTCTTCTGGTATAAATGGTAATGTATCTAATCTCCAATATTTTAATTTTTCATCATATTTTTCCGGATAACTCATTGTTACCAAATGTCCTACACACCAGGTTATTATCCATCCGTCACTTTCTAGATATCCATCTTTTCTTTTTGTTGTTATTTTTAATGCTTTTGCAAACTCCATTGCAACAGATGGCTTTTCTGTTATTAATAGCTTTTTGCCCATTTTCTCATCCTTTATTTTTATTTATATATTCTTTTAGTTCTTTTCTTATTTCTTTCATTTTTTCTTTTGTCTCTTCATCTTTAAAATTAAATCTTTTAAAGATTGTTTCTACAACTTCATCTTTATCAATTATTTCAAATGTTGCTGGATAATTAATATCAAATATAAAGCATAACATTATTAACATTCCATCTAATTCTGACTCTTTGTCTATTTTTCTTCTATCTATTAATGTATGTTTTTTTACTGCTTCTATCTCCTCTTGTCTTATCTTTGCATTTTCTAAATTTATCTTCTCACTTTCTTTGTTCCAAAATATGTTTGCACCTTCATACATAATATCCGCTTTGTCCGCATCTCTTATTATTTTGCAAAATAGTTCTTTTTTCTTATTTAATCCATTTTCCATTTTATATTTATTATGATTTTTTATTGCTATTAATATTATATTTATCCAATTTTCGTCTTCTATATAATTTTTTATATAATTATTTTCTTGTAATATACGTATGCCTAATTCTGCATGGTCTATACTATTATGGTCACTAAATGTATTATATTTAGTATATTGTTCAAATCTTCCTATATCGTGGAGTAATCCTATTAGTGTAGCTATTTGGATTTCCTCTTCGCTTAATTTTAGTGATTTTGCTATTATTCTACTTTTTTGCATAACTCTTAAAGAATGTAATTGTTTTCTTTTTAAATTATCGTTATTCAAATCATATTTTTCTGTATATTTTAAAAATTCATCTTTGCATTTTTCTAAATCAATCATTTTAAACACCTCTTGGCAGATTTTATCATTTTTAGACTTTTTATGCAAGCCTTGATTTATGTACCTTTTTGTTATATAATACAGCAAAATAATACTTTTTAAGGAGGCTTTTTTTATGGCTTATAATTTTAAGGATATAGAAAAAAAATGGCAAGAAAAATGGTATAGCGAGGGTACTTTTAATGCAAAAGATGATTATACAATGAAAAAGTGGTATGGATTAATAGAATTCCCATATCCATCTGGACAAGGATTGCATGTTGGTCATCCAAGAAGTTACACTGCTTTAGACATTATTGCTAGAAAAAGAAGAATGCAAGGTTACAATGTACTTTTACCAATAGGCTTTGATGCATTTGGCTTACCTGCTGAAAATTATGCAATTAAAAATCATATACATCCTAAAATCACAACTGAAAAAAATATTAATCATTTTAAAGAACAATTAAAATCAATTGGTTTTTCTTTTGATTGGTCAAGAGAAATAAACACAACAGACCCCAATTATTATAAATGGACTCAATGGATTTTTATTCAATTATATAAACATGGTTTAGCATATAAAACAACAATGCCAATTAATTTCTGTACAGGTTGTAAAGTTGGACTTGCAAATGAAGAAGTTGTTAATGGTGTTTGTGAAAGATGCGGTAGCCCTGTTGTTCAAAAAGAAAAATCACAATGGATGTTAAAAATTACTGAATATGCTCAAAGATTAATTGATGATTTAGACGATGTTGATTATCTTGATAAAATAAAAGCTCAACAACGTAACTGGATTGGACGTAGTGAAGGTGCAGAAGTTGAATTTAAAATTTCAGGAACAGATAAAACTTTAACAGTTTATACTACAAGACCTGATACATTATTTGGTGCTACATATATGGTAGTTGCTCCTGAACATCATATTATTGAAGAATTAAAAGATCAAATCACAAATATGGATGATATAAATGATTACAAATATAAAGCTTCTTTAAAATCTGATTTTGAAAGAGCTGAATTAAACAAAGAAAAAACTGGTTGTGAAATTAAAGGAATTAAAGCAATAAATCCTTTAACAGGAAAAGAAATTCCAATTTGGATTTCTGATTATGTTTTAATAACATATGGTACTGGTGCTATTATGGCTGTTCCAGCACATGATACTCGTGACCATGATTTTGCTAAAAAATTCAATTTACCAATTATTCAAGTTATAAAATCAAATTCTGGAGAAGAAGTTGATATTGAAAAAGAAGCTTTTACTGATGTTGCTACTGGTATTTTAATAAACTCTGGATTTTTAAATGATTTATCTGTAACAGATGCTAAAAGGAAGGTAATTGAATACTTAGAAGAAAATAAAATTGGTGAGAAAAAAGTAAATTATAAATTACGTGATTGGGTATTTTCTAGACAACGTTATTGGGGTGAACCAATCCCAATGGTTCATTGTGATAAATGTGGTTGGGTTCCAATTGACGAAAAAGATTTACCTTTAAGATTACCTGATATTGAAGATTATGAACCAGGTGAAAATGGAGAATCTCCACTTGCTAAACATACAGAATGGATAAACACAACTTGTCCTCACTGTGGTGGTCATGCAACAAGAGAAACAGATACAATGCCTCAATGGGCTGGTTCATCTTGGTATTATTTAAGATATATGGATCCACATAATAATGATGCTTTAGCATCAAAAGAAGCTTTAAAATACTGGTCACCTGTTGATTGGTATAATGGTGGAATGGAACATACCACACTTCACTTATTATATTCAAGATTTTGGCACAAATTTTTATATGATATTGGTGTTGTTCCAACTAAAGAACCATATCAAAAAAGAACTTCACATGGTATGATTTTAGGTGGAAATGGTGAAAAAATGTCTAAATCTAAAGGTAATGTTGTAAATCCTGATGACATTGTTGAAGAATTTGGAGCAGATGCTTTTAGAGTTTATGAAATGTTTATGGGTCCATTTGATCAAACAGCACCTTGGTCTATGGAAAGTATTAGAGGTTGTGCAAAATTCTTAGATAGAGTTTGGAACTTACAAACACTTTTAGTAGATGGAAATGAATATTCTGCTAAATTTGAAAAAATGATGCATCAAGCAATTAAAAAAGTTTCTTATGATATTGAAGATATGAAATTTAATACAGCTATCTCTACTCTTATGACAATGGTTAATGAATTCTATAAAGTAAAAGCAATAAATAAAGCTGAATTTAAAACTTTATTACAATTGTTAAATCCATTTGCGCCACATATGACAGAAGAATTATTGCATACAGTACTTGATGAAAAAGAAGATTTTGCATATATGAAATGGCCTGAATATGATGAAGCAAAAACGATTGCTGATGAAATAACTTTGCCAATTCAATTTAATGGTAAGTTAAAAGGTACTGTTCAAATTGATTTAGATGAAGATGAAAGTTCTGTTAAAGAAAAAGTCCATAATGTTATAGATTCAAAACTTGATGGTAAAACCATTGTGAAAGAAATTTATGTAAGAAATAAAATATATAATATTGTTGTAAAATAAATTTGAATTTAGAAGAATTAAAATCATATTAAATATTATAGTTTTTTAAAAGTTATGAATAAATAAATTAAGATATTAAAATTTAAAAGCCTATGGTTAAATATATTATTTATCTATAGGCTTTATCCTATTTTTTCTAATCTTTCTTTGATGTAATATATTTCGTCACTATGCTTATTTAGTATTTTTTCGTGCAATTCTAATCTTTTCATTATTTTGTCTATTTTTTCATCATGTATTTTAAAAGCATCAAATAATATTTGTAATTTTTCTCCGTGTTCTATTTCTATTTTTGCTACTGTTTTACTTATTTTTCTTAGTTCTTCATTTGTTTCTTTGAATCTTTCGTCCATATTTTTTTCAAGACTGTCCATTCTGCTTTCCATACCGTCCATTCTCTTCTCCATGCTGTCCATTCTGTTTTCCATACTGTCCATTCTGTTTTCCATGTTGTCCATTCTCTTCTCCATGCTGTCCATTCTGTTTTCCATGCTGTCCATTCTCTTTTCCATACTGTCCATTTTGCTTTCCATGCTGTCCATTCTTTTTTCTAAATTGTTTACTTGGTTTTGTAAGTTTCCAACTTGTGTTTCAATATTCAGAACGTGTACTTGAATTTTCTCTAGTATACTTTCAATTTTACTTAAGCTCATTATCTTTCCTCCTTTCAATTTATATTTCAATTTTTAATTGATGTGGCTATTATATTTTAAAAAAGTATTATTGGTCAAAGTGAAAATAATTGCTTAATTAGTCAAATTTATATAATTTAGTCTTCTTATCTCTATTTTTCATTATTTTTTATAATATTTTTCTAAATTTTATTGTAATTAAAATGTAACTAACATTTAATACTGTCGACACATTTGAATATTCTTTTTATTGTATAATATTGTTAGGTTATTATAGAAAAAATTAGTTTTAATAAAATCAAAACTTTTATTACTATATATTTTCTAATAAATTTAGAAAGGAATTGAATTTTAATGAGTATAGAATCTGATTTAAAAAAAGACGGCATTGAAGTTGTCGAAAAACTTGATACTTTGAAAATAAACTCAATAGCAAGGAATATTTCTATAAAATTATGTGAAACCTTTCCTAATTATGGTCTTGATAGTAATTATTTATTTATAAAATTGTCTAGATTAGATATGTATAAAGCCAAGATGCCAGAAGGTATGGCTGAGGCTAATTACTTTTATAAAAATTCTTCTATTTATTTTAATGAACATATTCAAGATGATGACTTAGAAGAATTTGCGATTCATGAATGTATTCATTATTTGCAAGAAGTAAAAGATAAGAAGAATTATCTAATTAAAATGGGATTATGTGATTATACTGAATTTAAGATTTATGGATTAGGATTAAATGAGGCTTCTGTTCAACTTATGTCATCTAAAGTTAATGGTATTCCTAAAGAATATGTTAAATATTTTGGAATTAGTTTTGAAACTACAAGTCCTTCATATTATCCTTTGGAATGTTGCCTTGCTAGTCAATTAGCATATTTAGTTGGTGAAGATGTTTTATTTGAAAGCACTTTAAATAGTAATGACAAATTTAAAGAAAAATTTGCATCTTTAACTTCTCCTAAAACATTTATGGCTATACAAAATGCTTTTGATGATATATTAAATGCTGAAGAGGAAATAATAAAATTAAACAATAAAATTGCTAATGTTGATGATAGAAATAAACGTGTTGATGGAATGCTTAAAAAAATTGATGAATTAAAAAGTGAAATTTCTTTAACATTTATGAGAACTCAAAATTTAATTATCTCTAGTTATTTTGATAATGCATTTAATTTTATAAGTAATTTAGAAGAAGTTGAAAATTATAGAAGAAAATTATATTCTTTTAAAGATTATCTTGGCTCTATGGAAGGATATTCATTTTTCAATGATTACTATGTAGATAAAATGATGCAATTAGAGGAAAAATATAATGCTTTAGAAAGAGGCGAAAATATTCCTATTGAAAGAGCTATTAGAGTCATTTCCAAAAAAGAAAATATGTTTAGACGTTTTATTGCAGCTATTAGAAAATTATTATTTGGTCCTGCCAAATATGGTGAAAGAAATATTAATGATTAAAAAGAAACTAAATATATAGTTAAATTAATTGTTATTAGGTTAATATATTTTTTATGAGTAACAATTCGGGGGGACCAACAAGTTACAGACTGTTATGTAATTACAGGCTGTATGCAGTTGGGAGTTACGAAGAAAAAATATATTAACCTAGAAAAATAATTTATAAAGTAAATACTATATATTTAGTTTCTTTTTATTATTTATTTAATGCTTTTATAATTGATTTTGCAGCTTCTCTTCCAGAAAATGCTGCCCAAGCTACTGTTCCTCTTACTCCTGCCAAATCTCCGGCTGCGTATATATTTTCTTTTGATGTTTGATAATTTTCATTGATTTTTATATTATTCCATTTATCTAATTCTAATCCTAATGTGTTTACAATTTTATCTGGATTTGAGCCTAATGCCATAATAATATAATCTGCATTTATTATATAATTACTTCCTTCAATATTTACAGGTGATAATCTATTTTCACCTTCTTTTTGAACTAATTTAGTTTTTATTAGTTCAACTTTTTCTACTTTTTCATTTCCAATTATTTTCACAATGTTATTTTGAAATAAAAATTCTATTTTTTCATTTATTGCTGATTCAATTTCTTTGTCTTCAGCTGGCATCTGCTCTCTTGCTCTTCTATAAACAACTTTTACTTCTTTAGCTCCAAGTTTTTTAATTGTTCTTGCGCAGTCCATTGCTACATTTCCGCCACCTACAACAATTACTGTTTTTTCTTTGTAATCTGGATGGCTATTATATTCTAGTAATTCGTTTCCACCATATACTCCAGTTAAATTTTCTCCTTCTACTCTCATTTTTGAAGAACAATTTGCGCCAAATGCAAGAAAAATTTTGTCATATTCTTGTTCTAATTCTTGTATTGAAATATCTTTTCCTAATTCACTATTGTATTTAACTTTAATTCCTAGATTCAATATATTTTCTACAGTTTTTTGCACTATATCTTTGCCTAGTCTAAATTCTGGTATTCCATGTACTAATAAACCACCTAAATAATTATATTTTTCATATATTGTTACTTCTATCCCATTTTTAGCTAAAAAAGCTGCTGCTGTTAGACCTGCTGGTCCTCCTCCTATTACAGCTACTTTTTTGTTCTTTTTATTTTGCAATTCTGTTTCCCATACTTTTTTTAAAGCTGTTTCATCTTTTACTACATTGTCAAATACAAATGCCTCTAGTTCTCCTATTGAAACAGGTTCTCCTTTTATTCCTCTTACACATGAACCTTGACATTGTTTTTGATGTGGACATATTCTTCCACATACACCAGGAAGTACTGTTGTTTCACTTAAAATTTCATATGCTTTTTGATAATTTTTTTCTTTAACTTCCTGAATAAATTCTGGTATATTATTATGTAATGGGCAACCTTTTATTGAACATGGTTTTGTTTTACAATGAAGGCAGTATTTAGCTTTTTCTTCTATTTCTTTCAATTTTTCCATTCCTTTCAATGTATGTTGACTTTTATTATAATTTTCAAACCTAATTAAAAGGTTTAATATCATTAAAATGATTAATATTACTCTAAAAATTATATTTTGTTAATTTTATCTTATTAGCTTTTACTCGTCAATCATACTGACTTACTTGTTTAATTCTCTTTCAACTAATTGTAAGTCTTTTATAAAATCAATTTTTTTACCTTCATCTCTAAGTAATGCTGCTGGGTGCCAGGTTGGCATATATTTTATACCCTTTTTCTCTATCCATTTTCCTCTTGAAGCTGTAATTCCATATTCTTTTCCTAAAATATGTTTTAATGCCACACTTCCTAATAATACGATTATTTCTGGTTTTACTAATATTACTTGGTTTCTTAAGTAATTCATACAAGCTTCACATTCATCTTCTTCTGGATTTCTGTTATTTGGTGGTCTGCATTTTACAATATTAGCTATATATACTTCTTCCCTTTTAATTCCTAACATTTGAAAAGCTTTATTCATAAGTTGTCCAGCTCTTCCAACAAATGGTTCTCCTAACCTATCTTCGTCTGCTCCTGGTCCTTCACCTATAAACATTAATCTGGCATTTTTGTTTCCTACACCAAAAACAATATTTTGTCTTGTTGAATATAATTTACATTTATTGCACCCTTTAATTGTTTCTTCTAATTCTTCCCAGTTTTCAAACATTTTTGCGCTCCATCCTTTTATTTAACACATTTCTCTAATAATTCTATTTTTATTTCTTTATTTGTATCTATTTTTGCTTTAACTCCTATTGGAATTGCTATTTTAGTTTCATTATGTCCAAAATTATTTGATTTAATAATTGGAAAATTATATTCATTTCCTATTACATCTGTTACGATTTTTTCTAGTGATATTTCACTTATATGTTCATAATTTCCAATCCATAATCCATTTATTTCATCAAACACACCATTTTGTTTCATAAAATATAAATTTCTACTAACTACTGATGGATCTGATTCATATCCTAATTCTTCTAAAAATAATATTTTATTTTTAAAATTAATTTTATATTTTCCTGCTACTAAACCTGTTGTTAAAGTAAGATTTCCGCCTATTAGTTCTCCTTCTGCTGTCCCTTCTTTTATAGTTTTATAACAATCTTTTTTTGCAACATCAAAGGTTGCATTTTCGCCAGAAAATCTTGCAATTGCTTGTTTATAGCTATAGTCTGTTTCATCTGTTGCAACAGTTTTAAAATTAGTTGCACTAAATGTAACTAACCCAGTTTTATTTGCAATCACATTAATTATTGAAGTAATGTCACTAAAACCTGCGATTATTTTAGGATTATTTTTAATTATTTCAAAATCTAAATAATCAAATACACTATTTGAATTTTCTCCGCCTTTGGCACACCATATCATATCTATGTCTTTATTTGCAAACATTTCATTTATATCATCTGCTTTTTCTTTTGCTGTTGCACTATATTCATTTGCATTTGAAAAGATATTTTTTGAAAAAACGACTTTATATCCATCTCTTTCGAGAATCTTTTTAGCTTTTTCTAGTTCTTCTATATTTTCTCCAATTATTGGATTTGATGGTGCCACAACTCCTATTGTATCACCTTTTTTTAATTTTTTGGGTATTATCATCGTTCATTTACCTTTTTCATATATTTAGGTTTTTGAATTGGATTTACCTATAAACCCTTATCATTTATTTTTATTAATGCGGTAGCTAGTCCATATCCTTGTCTTTCAACTCTATATGAATGAATTAGATCTGAATTACAAACACTACAAATACCGCTATCTATAATATTTTCTTGTTTTAGTCCTTCTTGTTTCAATAAAATTTTATTTATTAAAACAGTATCAATGTTCCATTTTTCTTTATCTTTTTGTTTTTCCATTATATCATTATTTTGTTCTATTTTTAAATCTTTAAATTCTTTTTCAAATATTTCTTTAACATCATTTTCAACTTCGAAATGACATTTTCTAATACTTGGGCATATACAGCAAATAATATTTTCTGGTTTGCAGTTAAATTTATTTACCATTTTTTGAACGGTTTTTACTGAGATTCTTTGTATAGTTCCTCTCCAGCCTGAATGTACATTTGCAATTACTTTATTTACTGGGTCAAAAAACAATAATAAAATACAGTCAGCATTTGTTGTTGCTAATGCTATATCTTTTTTATTTGTTATTAATCCATCTGTTTTATCATATACTTCTAAATTAAAGTCTGGCTCATTTTCTAATATATGTTTTTCTACTATTTGTATTTTGTCTGTATGAGCTTGATTAGGCTTTACCATTTTGTTTAATTTGATATCAATACATTTTCCTAAGTTTTCGTAATCTTTAATTGCTTTTTTTGCTTCTTGTTCTGGCAATTTTTGTTTATTCGCCCTTGCTGTTCTAAAATTTTTATCTATTCCTAAAGAATACCCATGTGTTATTATGTCACTGTATTTTAGTAACTTTCTAAATTGTAAATATTGTATTCCTTCTTTTTCAACATGGATTACATTTTCATTTGATAAGTCCATTTTATCTCTTACCTCCTTATTCTGAATTTGTTACAAAATTTAAGCATTCTTGGTTAATACCTTTTTTATAAAACGTTACCTATAAATCCGGCAAATAATATAAAAACTTATATTCTATTTTTTATAAAACATTATCTTGCAAATTTTTCTTCATTTTTATTAAAATGTCGTCTTTACTCTTTTGGTCTATATAATTATAATTATTGTCTTTTAATCTTTGGTTAAATCCACATATTGCTTTGTAATTACAATATTCACAAGGCGTTTTTCCTTTTTTATAATATGGTTTTAAATCAATTCTTCCTTTTAAAATCTCTTTTGAAATGTCTCTTATAGTTTTATAAATATAGTCTTGTAAAATTTTAAATTCTTCTTGTTTCACACCATTGGTCCATTTTTCATTTACTCCACCAGATGCCGTAATTGCTGCAGGAACTATTTTAGAACTTCCTGATTGTAGTGAATTGTCATTCATTTTAATTATTTTTACATCTGCTACAATTAGGCCTTTCATTTTAAAGTTTTTTCTTATTATTTCTTCTATTTCGTCTTCGTCAATTCTTTTATCTGCTTTTACCATTTGCTCTAATAGCGAAAAATAGAATATTCCTGCAGGTATTATATCTTCTTGCTTACAAATTGCATCTGTGTATGTTAAAAGCTGTATTTGTAGTCCTGCATAGACTTCGTTTAAATCTATATTTTTAGCAGATGATTTATAATCTATTATTCTTAAATATTTTCCATCTTCTTTTTTAGATGTATCTATTCTATCTATTTTACCAGTTATCTCAATCTTTTTGCCATCTTCTAGTTCTAATATAATTGGTTTGTATTTTCCTTTTTCTGCAAACTCTACTTCTGTTCCTTCTATTGAAAAATCACTATATATTATGGTTTGAATTATGTATTTTAATGCTTTTGATACAATTTTTTTCAACCTTTTTACAAGAACTTTATATTTAGCTGTTGCTGTAAAAATGAAATTTTTACTCAAATTTAGATTTTCATCTATTATATTTGATACGATTTCTAATATCTGTTCTTCAGTAATATCAGCCAATTCTAGCCCTTCACTTCTTACATATTCAAAAAATTGGTCAATTGTTTCATGCATTAAAGAACCAGTATTAAAAGTTTGAATTTTTAGTTCTTCTTTTTCTTTTAATTTTAGTCCATATTGTAAATAGTAAGAAAATGGGCATCTTCTATATGTTTCTAATTTTGAAATACTTGTTTTTAGATTATTTCCATATAGTTTATCTATATTTTGCTTTTCAATTTCTTGTGGTATGTTAGTGTAATTTATTCCTTCTAAATCTTGTTCTAATATCGTATTCCATTTTTCTTGACTTTTATAATATTTATATATTTCATACCAAATTTTAGGTATATCCTCATTTTTCTTTAGTTTAGCAATATTTTCTATTAATTCTTGATATGTAATTGTTTTGTTTATTATTTCATAATTTTTTTGTATTATATCACTTTTTTCTTGTAATTTTGGATATAATTTTTTAATCTGATTTATTAAGATTGATGGTCTTAGTGATTTTCCATCTTTATCTGACGAACTATATGATAAATATAATTGTTTTTCCGCAGTTGTAAATGCTTTATAAATATTGAATTTGTCTTCATATAATTGCTCTATTGTTCCTTTGGCAAGTTCAATTCCGTCTTGTTTTAAAAATTCTCTATCTTCGTCATTTAAAAATCCTTCGTCTTTGTTTACTCTAGGAAACACTCCGTCATTTAATCCTATTATAAATACAACATCTACTTTATGGCTTCTTGACCTATCTACATCTCCTAATATTACTTGGTCAGCTGTTCCAGGAATTTTGCCTAATCCACTATTTTTCAATCCTGTTTTTAATATTTTTTGATATTGGTCTATTGTTACTTTATCTTCTCCAAATATTAATACTATTTCGTCTAAAACATCTAATATAATTTGATAACTTTCTTTGTATTCATTCATCAAATCTATTTTTCCAATTGCTTGTAATTCATTCATTTTTTGATTAATTTTTTCTTCTATATTTTGATTTTGAATAAATTCATATAGCAATCTTGTGATGTTTTTTGCTGTCTTTTCTTCTCTAATTTCCTTTTGCAAATTTACTAATGGCTCTATTATTTGCTTTCTTATTTCATTTAATCTGATCACATCATTTTTCTTGTTTTCATCATCTAATTCATATTTAAAGTCTGTTTTCCACTTATTTAGCTTTATTCCCCATTTAGTACAATAATTTTCAAGTTTAAAGATTTCCTCATCTTCGATTCCTGAAAAGCCTAGTTTTATGTAGGAAAATACAGTTTCACTTGTAAAATTCCTATTTAAAACATCTAATATAGACAATAAATATTGAACAATTACATTTTGATTCAAATCCCTTTTTTCGTCTATAAAAACTGGTATATTATATTGGTCAAAAATTACTCTTACTAATGAAGAATAATTATCCATATTTTGTGTAATAATTGATATTTGCTTATATTTTTTGTTTTCTTCTCTAACTAATTTATTTATTTTTTTTGCAACTTCTTCTACTTCTGAATATTCATTTTGAGCTAAGAAAAGCTGAATGTTTTCCACATTTTCTGCATACTTTGTGGATTTTATATTATATAAATTTTCACTTAGGTGTTTTAATTCTTTGGTTTTAAATCTATATACATTTTTTAGTTCTATTTCTTCTATATCAAAATTATTTTCTTCTGCTAAATCTTGCAATTTTCTTACAGTTATTTTGTTTGAATAATATATATCTGTATCTGGATTAGTATTTGTATCTAAATCATCCACGCAAATTGTTATATTTACTTGTTTTGCTAGGTTTATCATTTGTTTTATTACATCATATTCTTGTGTTGTAAATCCTGCAAATTCGTCAATATAAATTATACTATCTTTTACTAAATCAACTTTATCTAAATTTTCTGCAAGGATTGTTAACAAATCTGTTTCTTCTATATAATTATCTTGGATTTTTTCTTCAAATTTTTCATATATAAACAACATATCTTTTAATTTGTTTTTTAAGTATTCGTCTTCTGTCTTTGTAGTTTCTTCTTTTAAATCTTCCATTGTCACATTATGCTTTTTAAATTCTGTTATTGTCCTCATACTTAAATCTATGTTTTCGTCTGTTTTTCCTAAGAATTTAAATTCTTTTTTATATGTATTTAAAATTGAATATATTAACATTGATTTTCCACATTTTGATAAATGTGTTTGGTTATTTCCTCCAATTTCTGACATCACACGATAAGCCATTCTACTTAATGTTATTACTTCTGCATTAATAGTTGCTTGTTCTTTTAATATATCCATTAATTTTCTTTCGGCTGTAAATGAAAATTGTTCTGGTGTAATTATATATATTTTCTTTTCCTTTTCTATTATTTTCGAAATTTCTGAAAAACAATATTCACTTTTTCCACTTCCAGATTTTCCATATATAATTCTTAATCCCATTTTTGCTTTCATTACCTCCTCGTCATACTTATAACTATTTTGCTTGAACAGCTTCTAAATTTTAGTAAATTTGTTCGCATACAAATTTTATAATAGAACTACAAAAATAGCAAGCTTAAAACTTGCTATTTTTATTTCATTTTGTTATTTTTTCTATCTCTTCTTTTGTCAAATTTGTTATTTCACAGATGTTCTCAATACTGACGTAGGGACATAAAAATGGTAAAAAGTTCCAAAATGATAAAAAACAGGAAA
>OBKV01000863.1_pt1 | contig 21484 bp, 13 predicted proteins | sample 1517301 | NCBI WGS metagenome assembly OBKV01 (sample SAMN04571685, study PRJEB22368) | human gut metagenome | biome: human gut; material: stool | host: Homo sapiens | place: Luxembourg | collected 2012-06-29 | reverse complement strand
TCTCTATGGCTTCTATCCTCGAGGTCTGCAACAATGGTGCCGACATCATCGATACAGCCATCGAGCCATTGTCATGGGGTAAGGTTCATCCAGACGTTATCTCTGTTATCAGCATGTTGAAGAACGAGGGCTTTGAGGTGCCTGAGATCAATATGAGCGCTTATATGAAGGCTCGTGCCATGACTCAGGAGTTCATCGACGAATGGCTCGGATATTTCATCAATCCAGGTAACAAGATCATGTCTTCATTGTTGCTCGGTTGCGGTCTCCCTGGCGGTATGATGGGTTCTATGATGGCAGACCTCGGCGGTATGCGTCAGACTATCAACAATATCCGCAAGAAGAAGGGTGAGGAAGAGTTGTCTATGGATGACCTCCTGATCAAGCTCTTCGACGAGGTAGAGTATGTATGGCCACGCGTAGGTTATCCTCCATTGGTAACACCATTCAGCCAGTATGTAAAGAACATTTCATTGATGAACCTCCTTACCATGGAGCAGGGCAAGGGCCGTTTCGTAATGATGGACGATTCTATGTGGGGTATGATCCTCGGTAAGAGTGGTAAGATTCCTGGAAAGATTGATCCAGAACTCGTAGAGCTTGCCAAGAAGCAGGGTCGTGAGTTTACAGATGTAGATGCTCACACATTGCTCAGCAACGCACTCGATGACTTCAAGAAGGAGATGGACGAGAACGGTTGGGAGTATGGTCAGGACGATGAGGAGCTCTTCGAACTCGCTATGCACCCAGAGCAGTATCGCAACTTCAAGAGCGGTCAGGCAAAGAAGAACTTCTTGGCTGACCTCCAGAAGGCAAAGGATGCCAAGCTCGGCAGCACCTTGACTCCTGCTCAGCTCGCAGAGTTCAAGCATGCCAAGGCTGATGCTATCGTAGCACCAGTAGCCGGTCAGATTTTCTGGGAGTTCCAGGGCGAGGGCGAGTGCCAGCCAGCTGTTGAGCCATTCATCGGTAAGGAGTACAAGGAAGGTGATGCCTTCTGCTACATCCTCGCTCCATGGGGTGAGTTTGAGACAGTTCCTGCCGCTTTGGGTGGTAAGCTCGTGGAAATCAATGCTAAGCAGGGCAGCAAGATCCGCAAGGGTGATGTCATCGCTTACATTGAGCGCAACGCTGAGTAAACATTGAATTTATGGATTATCAAGCAATTATTGATAAGTATTATCCTGAGGATACAGAGCTTCGCCGTATCCTCATCACACATAGTCAATCTGTAGCGCGAAAAGCGCTACAGATTGTTTCGTCTCATCCCGAACTGCATCTGGATGCCCGGTTTATAGAGGAAGCAGCCATGCTTCACGATATCGGAATCTTTCAGACCGATGCTCCTGGCATTCACTGTTTCGGTTCGCAGCCTTACATCTGTCATGGCCGACTGGGTGCCGAACTGCTGCGCAAGGAAGGATATGAGCGACATGCTCGGGTATGCGAGCGCCACACCGGTGCCGGCATTACGAAAGAGCAGATCGAGAAGCAGCAACTGCCACTGCCTCACCAGGATTTTCTGCCGGAAACCATGGAGGAGAAGGTAATCTGCTATGCTGACAAATTCTTCAGCAAGACTCATCTCGACAAAGAAAAGAGTATCGAAAAGGCAGAGAAAAGTCTCGCTAAGTTTGGCGAGGAAGGAGTAAAGCGCTTCCAGAAATGGGAGCGGATGTTTGAAATAGGATAGAAGTTCAGTTGGGTGACTTCTTAACAATAATTTCTGAATGAGAAAACAATCAACTATAGCTGCACTGATGTTTGCTGCCATCTCTTGCATGATGGTGGCAAACCCGGGTATGCCTTCTAAAAAGAAAGACAAGAAGGCTCAGGTGGATTCTACTGCCGTGGCTGTGGGCGACTCCGTCTTTGTCGATTCGCTCGGCAATGAAATCATCAGTACGGAGACCGATACCACCCAGATGGACTCGCTGCAGAAGGCTATATGGAAACATAATAAGGTGGTGGATGACAGTATCCGACTCGACAGTATCAACAGAAAGAAGTCGGGAGGCATCGACGCACCTGTACAGTATCAGGCCGACGACTCGCTGGTATATGATGCCCACCACAAGGTGGCGCATCTCTATGGAAACTCGAACGTGAAGTACGAGAACATGGATCTTACCTCCGACCGCATCTCCATGGATCTGGACAAGAGCAATGTGAGAGCCAGCGGTACCAAAGACTCGATGGCAGAGGGAGGCATCAAGGGAAAACCGGTCTTCAAGATGGGCAATGATACCTATGATACCGATACCATCAAGTTCAACTTCAAGAGCAAGAAGGCCCTTATTAATAATGTATATACCGAGCAGCAGGATGGATTCCTCACCGGTATGAAGTCGAAGCGAGATTCTTCGGGTGTCATCTATCTGCAGCATGGCAGATATACCACCTGCGATGATCCGCATCCCGACTTCTACATCTCGCTCTCCAGAGCCAAGGTGCGCCCGGGCAAGGATGTCATCTTCGGCCCCGCCTATCTCGTGGTCTGCGATGTGCCGATGCCGCTGGGTATCCCATACGGATTCTTCCCGTTCACCAAGAGCTACAGCAGCGGTTTCATCATGCCTACCTATGGTGATGAGAGCGACCGTGGTTTCTATCTCCGTGATGGTGGATATTATTTCGCCATCAGCGACAAGTGGGATCTGAAACTGCTGGGAGAAATCTACACCAAGGGTTCGTGGGGACTTTCTGCAGCCAGCAACTACCGCAAGCGATACAAGTATTCCGGTACCTTCTACTTCAGTTACCAGGATACGCAGACGGGTGACAAGGGAATGCCTGACTTCACCAAGCAGGAGAGTTTCAAGGTGCAGTGGAGTCACCGACAGGATTCCAAGGCAAATCCGTTCAGTTCGCTTTCGGCAAGCGTCAACTTCGCCACATCGAGCTATGAGCGCAACAACCTCAACTCGCTCTATAATCCTCAGACGATGACGCAGAGTACGAGAACCTCTTCCGTAAGCTGGAGCACCACTTTCTCGAGCATAGGAATGTCGCTCAGTTCTACGGCAAACCTTTCGCAGAATATGCGTGACTCATCCATAGCGATGACCTTGCCCGACCTGAACATCAGTATCTCCCGCTTCTATCCTTTCCGCAGAAAGAAGATGGTGGGTGATGAGAAATGGTACGAGAAGATAGCCATGAGCTATACCGGACATATCTCCAACAGTATCAATACCAAGGAGGATAAGCTGATGCACAGTTCGCTCATCAAGGACTGGCGAAACGGATGGCAGCATCAGATTCCGGTGAGTGCATCCTTCACCCTCTTCAAATATCTCAACGTGAATCCTTCGTTCAACTTCACCGACCGTATGTACACCAACAAGGTGGAGAAATCGTGGGATGCCACTGCGCAGAAAGAGGTTTGTGATACCACCTACGGATTCCACAACGTATATAACTGGAACATGAGCATAGGACTCTCTACCAAGCTTTACGGCTTCTGGATTCCTAACCGCAAGCTGTTCGGCAACAGGATAGACAGGATCCGCCACGTGATTACCCCGACGGTAAGCTTCAGCTATGCACCTGATTTCGGAGCATCGCATTACGGCTACTGGGATACTTATCAGAAGACTGATGCCGACGGCAATGTATCGCTGGTAAGTTATTCGCCATATCAGAATGCCCTCTACGGTGTGCCGGGCAAGGGTAAGAGTGGTAACATTTCCTTCACTCTGGGCAACAACCTGGAGATGAAATGGAGGGATAAGAACGACAGCTTGAAGAAGGTGAGCCTCATTGATGCGTTTGATGTGAGTATGAGCTACAACACCGCTGCCAAGGTGCGCCCTTGGAGTGATATGAACATCAACCTGCGACTGAAGTGGTGGAAGAACTATACCTTCAACATGAACGCCGTGTTTGCCACCTACGCCTACGAGATGGATGAGAACGGCAACGTATATGTCGGCAACCACACCGAGTGGGGCAAGGGTAGGTTCGGACGATTCCAGGGTATGTCGCAGAACTTCTCGTTCACCCTGAATCCTGAGAAACTGAAGAAACTCTTCGGCGGAGGCAGTGATGAGGACGACAAGGACAAGAACAAGCGCAAGGACGATGACGATGAAGGTATGGATACCGACATAGAGAGCAACGTGGACGACAGTATGGAGAAGGGAAAGACGGGAGCCAAGAAGAGTGGTGGCGGAAAAGCCAAGACCGATTCCGACGGCTATATGGCATTCAAGATGCCATGGTCGCTCACCTTCGGATATGGTGTCACCATGCGTGAGGATACCCGAAGAGAGAAGTTCAACGAGAAATCGATGAGATATCCATACAAGTTCACCCAGAACCTGAATATGAGCGGTAACGTTCGTATCAGCGACGGATGGAACATCAGCTTCTCTTCCGGTTATGATTTTGATAATCATAAGCTGAGTATGACCACTGCAAGTCTGGCCCGTGACCTGCACTGCTTCAACATGAGCTGTTCGGTAGTGCTGGCGCCATATACCAGCTATAACTTCACCTTCCGATGCAATGCAGCCACATTGACGGATGCCCTGAAGTATGACAAGCGAAGCGGTTATTCGAATGCTGTACAGTGGTATTAAGCCACCCGGAACGATATGAAATAGCAAGACGAGGATAGCAAGTATTGAAAAAATGCTGGCTATCCTCGTTTTTTATGACCCTATATTTGGATATGTCGATTTTTAATCGTATTTTTGTAGCGATTATCTGAAAATAAGTAATCAGACTAAATATAATATATAATGAACAAGAAAACCGTATCTATTTTAACCTTTATGATGCTGGGGGCACTTTCTGCCACCGCACAGCAGAAGACAGCATTGTCTTACTGGTTCGACACGCCTGTTACCCTGAAGGGACAGCAAGTTTGGTATGGAGGCCATCCTGAGAAATGGACGCACAAAAAGCCAATCTCGGCTGGTGATACCGCCCGCAATCCGGATTCGGATTGGGAGTCAAAGTCATTGCCGATAGGTAACGGAAGCATCGGTGCCAATATCCTGGGATCGGTTGAGGCCGAACGTATCACCCTGAACGAGAAGACGCTCTGGCGTGGCGGTCCGAACACCAAGAAGGGCACTGCCTACTATTGGGATGTGAACAAGAATTCTGCCCATGTGATGCAGGAAATCAGAGATGCCTTTGCTGCCAACGACTGGGAGAAGGCTTCGCAGCTCACCCGCAAGAACTTCAACAGTCCGGTTCCATACGAGTCTTATGCCGAGGATCCATTCCGTTTCGGTAGCTTTACCACGATGGGCGAGGCGTATATCGAGACCGGACTGAGCACCGTGGGTATGTCGAAATATCGCCGTGCCCTGTCGCTCGATTCAGCTTTGGCTACCGTTTCTTTCGTCAAGGATGAAGTGAGCTATCAGCGTGAATATTTCATCTCTTATCCAGCCAATGTGATGGCTATCCGATATAAGGCTTCCCGTCCTGGTAAGCAGAATCTCGTATTCTCTTATGCGCCTAACCCTGTCTCTACAGGCAAGATGGTGGCTGACGGCAAGAACGGTCTGCTCTGGGATGCACGTCTCGATAACAACGATATGCAGTATGCCATCCGCATCCGTGCCATCAACAAGGGCGGTAGCCTTTCTAACGAAGGAGGAAAGCTGACCGTGAAGGGTGCCGACGAGGTGGTATTCCTCATTTCTGCCGATACCGATTACAAGGCAAACAATAACCCTGACTACAACGATCCTAAGACCTACGTGGGCGTGGATCCGCTGGCTACTACCCACGACTGGGTGAGCAAGGCAGAGGGCAAGGGCTATGCGCAGTTGCTCGATGAGCATTACAAGGATTACAGCCGTCTGTTCAATCGCGTGAGCCTGAATCTGAATGATGTGGATAACGCCAACGATATGCCTATTGATGAGCGCCTGGCTAACTACCGCAAGGGTGCTAAGGATTTCTATCTGGAGCAGCTCTACTATCAGTTTGGCCGCTATCTGCTCATTGCCTCTTCACGTCCTGGCAATATGCCTGCCAACCTGCAGGGTGTATGGCACAACAACGTGGATGGTCCTTGGCGTGTTGACTACCATAACAACATCAATCTCCAGATGAACTACTGGCCAGCCTGCACCACCAACCTGAGCGAGTGCGAGCTTCCGCTCTTCGACTTCATCCAGACACAGGTGAAGCCGGGTGAAAAGACAGCCAAGTCATATTATGGTACCCGTGGCTGGACCACATCTGTATCCAGCAACATCTTCGGTTTCACTTCTCCGCTGGCAAGCGAGGATATGTCGTGGAACTTCTCTCCATTTGCCGGTCCATGGTTGGCTACCCATCTCTGGGATTATTACGAATATACCCGCGATAAGAAGTTCCTGAGCGAGACAGCATACGATATCATCAAAGGAAGTGCTAATTTCGCAACAGATTATCTGTGGCATCGCAAGGATGGCGTCTATACAGCGGCTCCTTCTACCTCTCCGGAGCACGGACCGATAGACGAGGGTGCCACCTTCGCTCATGCCGTGATTCGTGAGATTCTGCTCGATGCCGTAGAGGCGAGCAAGATTCTGGGCAAGGATGCCAAGGATCGCAAGCAGTGGGAAGATGCCCTGAAGCACATTGCTCCTTATCAGATTGGCCGTTATGGTCAGTTGATGGAGTGGTCAAAGGATATAGATGATCCTAAGGATGAGCATCGCCATGTGAACCATCTCTTCGGTCTGCATCCGGGCCGCACCATTTCGCCTATCACCACTCCTGTGCTGGCGAAGGCTTCCAAGGTGGTATTGGAGCATCGTGGCGATGGTGCCACGGGATGGTCTATGGGTTGGAAGCTGAACCAGTGGGCTCGTCTGCACGATGGCAATCATGCCTACAAGCTTTATGGTAATCTTCTGAAGAATGGAACATTGGACAATCTCTGGGATACGCACGCTCCATTCCAGATAGACGGTAACTTTGGCGGTACAGCGGGTATCACCGAGATGCTGATGCAGAGTCACATGGGCTTTATCCATCTCCTGCCAGCCCTGCCTGATGCATGGCAGAAGGGGTCCATCAAGGGTCTCCGTGCCAAGGGCAACTTCACGGTGGATATCTATTGGGACAACGGTCGCCTTACCAAGGCTGTCATTCTCTCCGGCTCCGGCGAACCTTGTCTGGTAAGATATGGAGATAAGGTGAAGAAGATGAAAACTCAGAAGGGCAAGACCTATGAGGTTAGATTTTAATCAATAAAAAAATGTGGTTGATAAAACGGATTTGTTTTCCGTTTTGTCAACCACATTTTTTATGATTATTCGTTGAGATGCTTCAGCCTTCTCTTTGCCTCGGGATGGCTAGGGTAGAGGGTGAGCGCCTTCTTGTAATTGGTGACAGCCGCTTCTTTCATGCCCTCCTTCTCGCACTCCTTACCCATGATTACATACTCCGTGGCTAGGCGCTTCAGGAATTTCTCCTGCTTCTTCTTTTCTTCATCCTTCTGCTTGATAACTTCACGCAACCGCTCGTTCTCTGCCTGCAACTCATTCACCTTGTTCAGCTTCTTGCGGATGAAGCGCTTGGCTAGCGGATGCTCGATGTCGTAACGGCTGTGGATGGCGAGGAAGAAATTATCCAGGGCGGCTTGCATGTCACCCTTGTCATACGCTTTTACGGCATCGTGATACTGCCTGTCTGCCTTGCTCTGCGTCAACGCCGTGTTGATGGTATTCTGGTTGTTATACTGGCGGGCAAACTGCTTCACCTCGTTGCGGACGAATATCTCGCTGGGACGGATAGGCTCCTGCAGACTGATACCCTCCAGACTGGTGCATCTCGACAAAGCCACGTAAGTCTGACCGCCTGCAAAGACGCCACCCGTAAAATCAATCTTCACCTGGTTGAAAGTTAAGCCCTGACTCTTGTGAACGGTAATCGCCCAGGCTAGTCGGATTGGATATTGTTCGTATCTGCCTATTTCCTCTTCCTCAATCTTCTTTTCCACCTCATTGAAATGATAGCGCATGTTGCTCCAGGCGGCTGGTTCCACCATCACGTCCTGTCCATTCTCCGTGCGCACATATATCTTGGCATCATCCTCATCATCGAACCCGATGATGGTGCCCAGGGTACCGTTCACCCATTGGTGCTCGATATCATTCTTGATAAAGATAATCTGTGCTCCGGTCTTCAGGTACAGTTCGATAGGGGTAGGCAGACTGCTTTCCGGAAACTCGCCCTGGATATTGCCCCGGAAGAGTGTTGGCTCTCCTGGCAGGAGCTTGAGCTGGTTCTCGTTGATGAAATCTACGGTATCTCGGCGGGTGGAGAGGGTGATGGCAAGCTTGGAATCACTTTCGTCGAGTTGGGCACCCACCCGCTGGTTGAGCAGTTGCAGGTCTTTCATCTGCGCCTGACTGGTTCGGATATGGTCTAGGATGCCGATGAAGACAGGGTCGCTCTGGCGATAAACTTTCTTGAGTTCGATGCTGACGAGCTGGAACTGCTGGAAGATCTTGGCATCGAAGAAGAAGCTGCTGCGATAGAAAGGATTCAGCAGTTTGCGGTCCTCCTCCTTCACCACCGGTTCCAACTGATAGATGTCGCCCACCAGCAGAAGTTGCTTTCCTCCGAACGGCTCCCTCATATTGCGGCAATACACACGCAGCACCTTGTCGATGAAATCGATGATGTCGGCACGCACCATACTGATCTCATCGATGATGATGAGTTCCACTTCACGGATAATCTTTATTTTCTCGGAATTATACTTCAATGTATTCCGGATGTTGCGCACGGAATACATACTGTCGTTGGGCAGCAGGGGGTGGAAGGGCAGTTTGAAGAAACTGTGCAGAGTGCTTCCGCCGGCATTGATGGCTGCGATGCCTGTAGGTGCCAGAACGATGTGTTTCTTCTTGGTATTGGCTGCAATGTACCGCAGAAAAGTAGATTTACCCGTCCCCGCCTTTCCGGTGAGGAAAAGCGAACGACGGGTAAACTGTATGATTTGGAGTGCATTCTGCAGCTCCGCATTGTCGAGATCAATCATATTTCATTTTTAAAGGTCGTCGAAGTTGACAGGCTGTTCTGTTGGCTTTGTCTTCTTCTTCTCTTTCTTTTCTTCTGTAGCTCCTGAAGCAGAAGATTCTCCTTCCGACTTGACTGCAGAAACCTCCTTGGTAATAGGATTGCCGTTTTCGTCGAGGATGATTTCCTCTGTGAATGCGGTGCTATCCACACGGGTGGTATCTACCTTTGGTTTTGGTGCATAGCTTGCGCAGATATACATATCTCGTGTAATGTCGCCATCCTGTGGCTTGTCGAACTTGGCGTGATACTGCTGGAAGGCAGGATCGCCGAATACAGACTGCATGAAGTAACCGCATATTGGCAATGCTGTTCGGGCACCCTGACCCAAGGCTCCGGTGCGGAAGTGGAGACAGCGGTATTCGCCGCCTACCCAGGCACCAACCACCAGTTTAGGACTTACACACATGAACCAGGCATCTGAGTGGTTGTTGGTCGTACCCGTCTTTCCGCCAAATTCAGTGTCACGGTAGTTGCCTACATATCCCCAGAGGCTCTGCGAAGTACCGCCCGGCTCCTTCATACCGCCCTGCAGCAACTGTTGCATCAGGAAGGCACTCTTGTAAGGAATTACTTGCTCCTCTGTAGAAGGACCTTCATATACCACCTTGCCGTCGTGGTCCACAATCTTGGTAACCAATACCGGGTCGTGGTGCTTACCATTGTTTGAAATAGTGCTGTATGCGCAAGCCATCTCAAGCAGGTTGACATCGCTGGAACCCAAGGCAAGGGCTGGTGTGTCATCCAGTGGACTGTTGATACCCATCTTCTGGGCGGTTTCGATGATGCGCTTGATGCCCATCTCCTGTCCCAGGCGTACTGCCACGGAGTTGATACTCTTGGCGAAGGCACTCTTCAATGGGATACTGTCACCCGAGAACGAACCGTTGGCGTTGGATGGTCTCCAAGTGGTCATCTCGTGCTTCTTCTTGTCATATACCTCCATCGAGATATATTCGTCGCGGCGCTTGTCGCAAGGAGTCAATCCCTGATTCATTGCTTCTGTATAGACGAAGAGCTTGAAGGTAGAACCCGGCTGGCGCTCGGCTGTTACCTTGTCATACTTCCAGTGGTCGAAGTCGATGTCGCCCACCCATGCCTTCACGGCTCCCGTCTGTGGCTCCATAGCTACGAAAGCACTGTGCATGAAGGTAGTCATATACTTGATACTATCTTCAGAAGTCATGTTGATAGTGATGCTTCCCTTGTCGTAATCGAACACCTTAACCGGGTGAACCCACTCCTTGTAATAGTAGTTCACTGAGTCTGGATTGTCTGGGAAACGAGCCACCAGGTCCTTGTAGAATGGCTGTCGCTCGGCGATGCCCTGGATGAAGTTTGGAATCACCTGGTGGTTCTCATCCTGCCAAGGTTCCTGTCCCATCCATTTTCCCTTTCCTGCCTGTGTGCGGCGGATGCTCCAGTGGTTGTTGAAGTTCTGCTGTACCTGCTTCATCTGCTTGCGGGCAGCCTCCTCGGCATACTTCTGCATGCGGGTATCTATGGTGGTGTAGATCGTCAGACCACTGGTGTAGAGATCGTAACCTTCCTCCTTGCACCAGTCTTTCAGGTAGTTGGCTACAGCCTCACGGAAGTATTTTGCCTGTCCGTCGTAGTTTTCCTCTACCTTGAAGTCGAGCTTGATAGGCTCAGTCTTCAGCTGGTCGTATTCTGCATGTGACAGATCGCCGTGTGTCACCATATTATATAATACGGTGTTGCGGCGTGCCAGACTGTTCTCCGGATTGGTACGTGGATTGTAATAGGTGGTAGCCTTCAGCATACCCACGAGTACGGCAGCCTGGTCGGTGGTCATCTCCTTTGGCGTAGTATTGAAGTAAGTCTTGGCGGCAGTCTTGATACCGTAAGAGTTACTGCCGAAATCCACGGTGTTGGCATACATGGTGATGATTTCCTTCTTCGAGAAAACCGTCTCCAGCTTCACGGCGATGATCCACTCCTTGCTCTTGATGATGAGCAGGCGTAGTACAGGCACCTTGCCGAGCAATCCCGTAGAATACTGCGAACGGACGCGGAACATATTCTTTGCCAGCTGCTGCGTAATGGTAGAAGCACCACGGCCATTGTGATGCAGGAGAGCATCCTTGGCAGCAGCGAAAACGCCGATAGGGTCGATACCGATATGCTTGTAGAAACGCTCATCCTCGGTATCTACCAGAGCCTTGAAGAAGGCAGGGTTCACCTCGTCGTATTCTACAGGAGTACGATTCTCATTGAAATACTTACCGATAAGCTTGCCATCGGCACTATAAATCAGGGAAGCCTCGGAAGTCTGAGGATTCAGAATACCTGAAAAATAACCAGGTGACTTACCGAAAAGCCATAAGAAGTTAATATCGACAGCACCTAAATAAAGGATAAAGGCGACAATACAACTTGCCAAGGCGATTACCGTCTTGGTGTACCACGCTCTTCCCTGATACAATGTCTTGTACCAAGGCCAAAAGGCGCAAAGCTTTTGCCATATCCAGGCAAAGATAGTCTTGACTTTGTTCATAATCGTTTTTCTGTTTTTGTCGGTGCAAAGGTACAATAATAATTTGAAAAACCATCAATCTTTGTGTTTTTATTTGTTATAAAGTCTCAATCGATGTATATGAAATGTTACAGGAACTTTATCGGATGTTTCATTCCGGCGGAAATCTTCTGTTTTTAACTTTTTTCACTATAAAAAAACTCTTAAAATGCTTGCTGAAACAAAAAATATTAGTACCTTTGCGCTCAGCAAAAATATATAAAAACTTAATATAAAACACAAGAATTATGGTAAGCAACAACATTCCACAAGTAAAGCTCGGTATTATTGCCGTTAGCCGTGACTGTTTTCCAATCGCGCTTTCTACTCAGCGCCGTGAGAACATCGTAAAAGAGTACAAAGGTGAGATTTTCAACTGTCAGACTACAGTTGAGAACGAGAAAGATATGCTCAAGGCTGTGGCTGAAGTGAAGGAGCAGGGCTGCAACGCCTTGGTTGTATTCCTTGGTAACTTCGGTCCTGAGACCCCTGAAACTTTGATTGCAAAGAACTTCGACGGTCCTGTTATGTTCGTAGCAGCTGCTGAAGGTGACGGCGACATGATCAATGGTCGTGGTGATGCATACTGCGGTATGCTCAACTGCTCTTACAACCTCGGTATGCGTCATTTGAAGGGTTACATCCCTGAGTACCCTGTTGGTACAGCAGAGGAAGTAGCTAAGATGATTGCAGACTTCGTACCAGTAGCTCGCGTCATCCTCGGTTTGAAGGGCTTGAAGATTATCACATTCGGTCCACGTCCTCAGGACTTCTTCGCTTGCAACGCTCCAATCAAGGGCTTGTACGAACTGGGTGTAGAGATTGAGGAGAACTCAGAGCTCGACCTCCTCGTAGCTTATAAGGAGCACGCGAACGATCCACGTATCGACGAGGTTTGCGCTGATATGGCCAAGGAGATGGGCGAAGGCTGCTACTATCCTGATCTCAGCCGCAGAATGGCGCAGTTTGAGTTGACATTGCTCGATTGGGCTGAGGCTCACAAGGGTTCTCGCCAGTATGTAGCATTCGCTGACAAGTGCTGGCCTGCATTCCCAAGCCAGTTCGGTTTCGAGCCTTGCTATGTAAACAGCCGTCTCGTTAGCCGCGGTATTCCTGTAGCTTGCGAGGTTGATGTCTATGGTGCATTGTCTGAGTACATCGGTATGTGTGCTTCTGACGATACCGTTACATTGCTCGATATCAACAACTCTGTTCCTCAGTATATCTATGATGAGGACATCAAGGGCAAGTACGATTATAAGTTGACTGATACCTTCATGGGCTTCCACTGCGGTAACACTCCACAGTGCAAGATGTGCTCAAGCCGTAAGATTAAGTATCAGCTCATCCAGAACCGTTTGTTGGAGAATGGTTGTAAACCAGACTTCACCCGTGGTACTTTGGAGGGTGATATCGCAGCTTCTGACATCACATTCTACCGTCTGCAGTGCGATTCTGAGGGCAACCTCCGCAGCTACATCGCAGAGGGTGAGGTTCTCGATGTTCCTACCCGTTCATTCGGTGGTATCGGTATCTTCGCCATCAACGAGATGGGCCGCTTCTATCGTCACGTATTGATTCAGAAGGGTTATCCACACCACGGAGCCGTAGCATTCTCTCATGTAGGCAAGACCTTGTTCGAGGTATTCAAGTATCTTGGCATCAAGGATATCGCTTACAACCAGCCAGCTAGCTTGCCTTACCCAACCGAGAATCCTTGGAAGTAAGATAAAAATTATATGAAATAATGAAGGCGATTGCTTTTCCGCAAAGGGGATAGCAATCGCCTTTTTGTTTCTAAGACCCCCCGCCACTAAAAGAAACGGCAATTTTGAACATTTTGTGATATTTTGTGAATAGTGATAATCGACAGAAAAGCAGTATCTTTGCACCAGACATCAATCATATTGTATATTATAAGAAACATATTAAAAATGAACAAGAAAAAGATATTGTGTTTTTGTCTGGCTCTCGGGGCTTTTTCTGCAATGATGGCGCAGGAAACTCTGTCGCTGAGCCAGTGCCTGCAGATGGCGGTGGAGAATAACCTGTCGCTGCAGAAAAGCAGGAACGAGATTGCAAAGGGAAAGTATTCCATCAGCGAGAACCAGGCGAAGTTGTTGCCGCAGATTAATGCCGTGGCACAGTTGAACGACAACTTCACCCCTCCCGTTTCCGTGACGGATGGCTCTGCCTACGGCAAACCTTACAATGTAACCAAAACCCTGCAGTATAATGCTTCAGCAGGCTTGCAACTCCAGATGCCGCTTTACAACCAGATGGTGAATACTGCCATCGATATTGCCAAGATAGCAGACCATCTCAACCAGCTCTCTTACGAGAAGGCACGTGAAGATCTCATCGTACAGACTGCCAAGATGTATTACATGGCGCAGAATACGGCTGAGCAGATCCGACTGGTGAATGACAACATCAAGCGCCTGGAGGAACTCTATGGTATCACCCAGGCTTTCTACGATAATCAGATGAGTCTGGAGGTAGATGTGAAGCGTGTGAAACTCAACATCGAGAATCTCACCGTACAGCGTGATAACGCCATTGCCATGCTCGATCAGCAATATACCATGCTCAAGTATGTGATAGATTATCCTGCAGAAAAGCAAATCAAGGTAAGTGATGTGAATCCGGGGGAGATAGAAACGGTGAATGCCAACGGACTGAATACCAATCTCTACGAACTCCAGCTCCTGGAGAAGAGAAAGGAACTTGCCCAGAAGCAGACCAAACTTGCCAAGGATGGCTATCTGCCATCGGTGAGTCTTACAGGTAGCCTGATGTATTCTGCCTTTACCGATAAGATTGAACATTGGATTCATTCGGGCGAATCAAACCACTGGTATGGTTCCAACGGCATCGGCATCCAGCTGAGAGTGCCAGTCTTTGATGGTTTCGAGAAGCGTTCTAAGATAAGACGTGCCAAGGTGGAGGAGGAGAATGCCCGCATCGGATACGAGGATGCCTTGAAAGGCATGCAGGCAAACTATATGAACGCCGTGAGCGAGGTGAACAACAGTCAGCGCAACTACAAGAAGCAGTTTGACAACTATACCCTGGCGCAGGATGTATATAATGTGACTGCCGACCAATACAAGGAGGGTGTAGGTTCCATGACCGCCGTTCTCCAGGATGAGATGCGCATGAGCGAGGCAATGAACAATTATCTTACCGCCTATTATAAATATAAGGTGGCAAACCTCTCGCTCCTGAAACTCACCGGACAGTTGGATCAGGTAAAATAGCAAAGGAATCATAAAGAAATAAATAATCAGAATAAAACAATGGAACAGAACGAAAATAACAAGATAGAAACAACTCGTGAGGAAAATGCAGAAGCTACTCAGATGTCTCACGAGGATAATGCAGCAACCACTCAGATGTCTCACGAAGAAATGCAGAAGAAATTGAAGAAGCAGCGCATCCGCCAGATCATCGCCAGTCTCATCGGCGTAGCCATCCTCGCCTTCGGACTCTGGAAGATTGTCTGCCTCTTCCTGGATTATAATGCCAACGAAACCAGCAACGATGCCCAGGTAGAGCAGTATATCTCTCCTGTCAACCTCCGCGCATCGGGCTATATTGCCAAGGTTTGTTTCAAGGAGCACGAGGAGGTTCATAAGGGTGATACCCTTCTTATCCTTGACGACCGTGAGTATCGCATCCGCCTGATGGAGGCTGAGGCGGCTCTGAAGGATGCCAAGGCGGGTGCCAACGTGATTGATGCTACCCAGCAGACCACCCAGACTTCGGCTACCGTCTATTCGGCATCTATCGATGAAATTGAGGTGCGTCTTGCCAAACTTGCCAAAGACTGCGAGCGCTATCGCAACCTGGTAGAGAAGAAGGCGGCTACACCTATCCAGCTGGAGCAGCTCGAAGTGGAATATGCGGCTACCAAGAAGAAACTGGAGTCGGTAAAGCGACAGCAGGCTGCTGCCTATAAGGGTGTGAACGAGGTGGTTACCCGCAAGAAGAATGTGGCTGCTGCCATCCAACGGGCTGAGGCTGCGGTGGAGATGGCGAAGCTGAATCTCTCTTATTGTGTGGTTGTTGCACCATGCGATGGTAAGTTGGGGCGCCGCACCCTGGAAGAGGGACAGATGGTAAGCGCCGGAACCACCATCACCTATATCCTTCCTAATGCCCAAAAATGGGTCATCGCCAACTATAAGGAAACTCAGGTAGAGAATCTCTATGTAGGTCAGAAGGTACGCATGACGGTGGATGCCATCAGCAACAAGGAGTTTGAGGGCACCGTTACCGCTATCTCCGGAGCAACCGGTTCCAAGTATTCTCTTGTTCCTACCGATAACTCAGCTGGTAACTTCGTGAAGATTCAGCAGCGTGTGCCTGTAAGAATCGACTTCACTAACCTCAGCAAGGAAGACAATGCCCGCCTGGCAGCAGGTATGATGGTGATTGTGAAGGCTGAGAGAAATAAAAAGTAGCTTGAAGGAAATGAAGTAATATATGGAAGAAGAATATAAGAATTATCCGTTCTATGACTGGGTGCCGAAACCGCTTGGCATCATCTTCATGATCATCCTCTTCGTGCCGATGATTACGATGAGTGGTGTCTATTCCGCCAACAGCGGAGAGATGATGAGCGGACTGGGCATCCAGTCGGAATACATCGCCTTTGCGGGCTTCTGCACGTCGATAGGAATGGCGGCTTTCTCGCCGTTCTTCTACGAACTGGTGTGCATCCGGAGAGAGAAGATGATGTGTATCGTGGGATTCTCCATACTCTTTTTGCTCAGTTTCGTCTGCGCCCAGACCGATTCACTGTTCATCCTCGGACTGTGCAGTCTGCTGATGGGCTTTGTTCGCCAGACGCTTCTGATGGCGCATCTCTTTGTACTCATCCGGTATGGTTTCGGCATTGAGGCAACGAAGAATATCACGCCGGGTTGCGAGCCTACCACCGAGGAGGCTTGGGATGCGATGGATTCAGAAAAGATGGTTTCCCAGCCGGTTATCTATCTTTTCTTCATGATTATCGGACAGTTGGGCACCTGGCTCACGGCTTGGCTTGCCTATGCCTACGAGTGGCAGTATGTGTATCATTTCATGATGGCATTCATGCTGGCGGGCATCATCATCGTGTTCTTCACCATGCCTTATCATAAGTATCCGATGCCGAAGTTCCCGATTACGATGTCGAAGTTTGGCAATGTCACGGTGTTCAGCATCATGCTCTGCTCGTTTGCCTATGTAATGGTGTTCGGCAAGACGCTGGACTGGTTTGATGATCCTACCATCCGTTATTCTACGGTGGTCTGTCTCATCTTCACCGCCCTGTTTATCTATCTGGAGAAGACCCGCCGCTCACCTTATTTTATCATGGAGGTGTTCCAGCTCAGGGTTATCAATTACGGCATCATGCTGTTCTTCCTTCTGATGGTCTGCAACTCCAGCGCCATGTTTGTGAACGTATTCACCAATGTGGGAATGAAGATAGACAACTGGCAGAATGCCACCCTGGGCAACTGGGTGATGGTGGGATATACCGTGGGCTTGATTTTCGCGATCATCGCCAGAGCCAAGAATATTCATCTGAAGTGGATGTACTGTCTGGGCTTCCTCTTTATCGGAGGCTACGCCCTCTTTATGTATTTCGAGGTACAGAACGACGGCATGTATGAGCGCATGAAATGGCCTATCATCATCCGTTCTACGGGAATGATGCTGCTCTATTCGCTCATCTCCACGATAGCCAATCAGCGCATGCCTTACCGCTTCATGTCCACCTGGGTCTGCATCATGCTCACCGTCCGTATGGTCATCGCCCCCTGCATCGGTTCGGCGCTCTACACCAATGTGCTTCAGCATCGCCAGCAGTATTACGTCACCCGCTTTGCACAGGATTACGACCGTACCAGCTTGGAGACGGCAAAGACCTATGACCAGACGGTAAGAGGCATGCAGTATCAGGGCAAGACGGAGACCGAGGCGCAGAACATGGCTGCCATGAGTGTGAAGGGAAAGGTACAGGTTCAGGCCACGCTGGTATCCATCAAGGAGATGGCAGGCTGGACCTTCTATGGTTGTCTGATTTGTGCTGGCTTGATGCTCGTGATACCTTGGCGCAAGCGCAACATCAAGGAGCTGACCCGTGAGTATCTGCTGAAGAATGTGAATGTGAAAAACCTGGGAAGAAGATAAAGGCAAGAAAGCCATCAACTCTTCTGGGTATTCGGCAAGAATCCTGCTATGATGCCGAGCAATGGCAGGAAGGCACTCACCTGGAAGATAAACTCAATACTGGTCTTGTCGGCTAACCAGCCGAAGAACGCTGAGCCAAGTCCTCCCAGTCCGAACATCAGGCCGAAGAAAATGCCTGCTATCAATCCCACTTTATCTGGCATCAGGTCAGTGGCATATACCACGATGGAAGAGAATGCCGAGGCGATGATTAAGCCAGAAAGGAAGGTACAGATGATGGTCCATGTGAAGTTCACAAAAGGCATGGCGATGGCAAAGGGTGCTGCTCCCAGAATGGAGAACCAGATGACATACTTTCTGCCAAACTTGTCACCCAGCATTCCTCCTGCCACCGTACCTATGGCAAAGGCGGCAAGGAATACGAAGAGGCACAGCTGCGAGGTCTGTACCGATACGCCGAACTTATCCATCAGAAAGAAGGTGAAGTAACTCGTAATGCATGCCGTATAGAAATACTTGGAGAACACGAGCATGATGAGGATGAACAGAGCCCAATACTTCACCCTTTTAGAGATATGGGTATTAAGAATGGGCTGTTTCTGAGGATGGTTCACCACGTAAGCCAGTCGTGCCTTATACCAGACTCCCAATCTTACCATGATGATGGCGGCAATCAGGGCTGCAAGGGCAAACCAGGAGATGGCATGCTGGCCGAAAGGCAGGATGATGATGGCTGCAAGCAAAGGTCCTATTGCAGATCCTCCATTGCCACCCACCTGGAAGATGGATTGTGCCAGACTCTTCTTGCCTCCCGATGCCATCTGGGCCACTCTCGATGCTGTGGGATGAAACACGGACGAACCCAGGCCGACAACGCTCACTGCCAGGAGAATCAGGAAATAATTCTCGGCGAAAGCCAGCAGGAGCAGGCCCACCAACGTGAAGCACATGCCGATGGAGAGGGCATAGGGACGGGGATGCTTATCGGCATAAAGTCCTGTGAAAGGTTGCAGGATGGAAGATGTCATCTGGAAGACCAGTGTGATGATACCAATCTGTGCAAACGAGAAGTCGAACTTATCCTTCACAATCGGATAGATGGAAGGGATAATCGACTGAATCATATCGTTCAGGAAATGGGAAATGCTACAGATGATGAGCATGGAATACACCGTACCCTCTACCATCGTAGGATTTCCCTTGATTTTACTGCCTATTGACTTGATGTTCATTTCTTTTATTTTTTTATCTTTTTTATTTTCTTATTTGAAAATCAACATTTTATGTTGTTTTTATTCAGTCAGATACGATTGAGTAGTGCCTTATATTGTACATTTCCTGCAAAGGTAATAAATATTTCTAGATTACGCAAGAAAAGGTGCAATATAATGTTCTTTTTTTTAAAATTATAAGTTCATGGTCTTTGATCCGGAAGCGCTGGGAATCTGCTAAAATATCATAAATAATCGGGATTGTTATCAGATGGAATTGATATTTTTGTTATCTTCGCATCTAAAGTAATTTTTAAAAATGGAGATAACAGACAATATAATCATATATGAGGCAAATGAATTCCCTCATTTTCTGATGCAACCTTTCTATTCCGACTATGTGGGAATAGTGATTTGCCATCAAGGGATATTCCGTTTCTGTGTAGATGGAACTTCCTTTGTTGCATCTATGGGAGAGACCGTTTTTCTCTCTCCCGGAATCCTGTTTCATGTGCAGGAAGTCTCTGCAGACTTCCGATACACGTTGCTTTTTTATCGTGTGGAACAGATTCTCCACATGCTGGGAAATACCGTAGTCAGCATGCGGCTTTATTCTACGCTCTATCCCCAGTCGTGCACGGTGGCTCATACGGAATATGAGGAGATGCTGACCTCTTATGCCCGGATGCTTTTGGATTTAGAGCAGAAAGAGAAGCATGACACTTACAGTTTGCATGAGCAGAAGCTGCTTCTGATGGCGGTAACCTATCGTCTTTGCAGCATTTTTTCTGCTTCGTTCCAGAAGGAAGGTAAGGAGATGCGACGTAAGATAGAGACTTTCGAGATGTTGGTGAAGCTGATAGAGGAGAACTTCATGCGTGAGCGTACGGTAGCTTTTTATGCCGACCAGCTTTGTCTCACTCCGAAGTATCTTTCGGTGATAGTGAAGTCGGTATGTGGCAAGACGGTTCAGCAGTTGATTTTCAAGGCGATTATCCGTCGCAGCATTTATCTGATGAAGAATACGGACAAGACGATTCAGCAGATAGCCAGTGATCTCAGTTTCCCTAATGCCTCATCCTTCGGCACCTTCTTTAAAAAGCATACCGGATTGTCGCCAAAGAATTACCGGATGGGGGCGGAGTAGGCACTGTTAATAATCGCAATTATCAGTGTTAAAAACCAAAGATTCACTCCGATTCTCATTATTTTTTATTACCTTTGCCCCAAATAACAATTTAAAACAAAGGATATGAGCACATCGACATTACGTGTACCTACTTCATTTAGGTTACCAGCGGAGCTTCTTGAGGAGCTCAAGGAGTGTGCTAAGGCTACCAATCGTAGCCTTAACAATTACGTAGAATCCATTCTAGTGGATTTTATGAGTAAGAACAAGACCATGGAGGAAAACGCAATTACTCCCGATTTGCAAGCGAAGCTTGACAAGGCGAGAGAAGAACATAAAAACAGAGAAACTCTGTGCTTTGACACAGCACAAGATGCAATCGCATGGATGGAAGCTTTATGATAATATCGAATAGAATTCTCTAAGGATGCACAGAAGGTCATTAAGAAATGGAAGAAATCAAATCTACCTCTATTCAAAAAACTAGAGAAGTTGATTCCAGAACTTTCTGAGCACCCTAGAACAGGTAAAGGACATCCAGAACCTTTGAAAGGTGGAAACGACATCACGTATTCTAGACATATTACTGCCCAGGACAGGATTATCTATGACATACTTGATGAAGAAATTCTTGTGTCCATTATTGAGCTAGAAGGACATTACAATGACAAATAACAGAGTTCATATATCAATGGAATCGGTACTTATAGAATGTATAACAATTTAATTCTGCAAGTGTTACTTGCAGAATTAGAGAATGAAAAAGTTATTGGGGGAAGAAAGAGATAAAAATCTCTCTAAAAATTTGCTGGTTTCGAATAATCTTCGTACCTTTGTATCCGCTAGAACCCGCCAAGCCTCTCAACGATGCTCAAATGTGCGGGTCGTTTTATTTTTATACATGTCTGTAAGTTACTACTCTGCACCCCCCTATAGAAGTAACTACTCATATCCATCGGGGTGCTTCAATTGGTAGCTGAGTAGCTACCTTTTTAGATAATAGAATAAGTTTTTGATACTTTTCTCATTTTTCAGTACCTAGCTAAAATATTAATTTTGTAATCTTTCAATGAAGTTTTTGACTTAAATTTGTGTTATTTCAGTAAAAATGATTACCTTTGCAATATCGTCTGAAAATGCAGCCGAAAGTATTGAATAAAAATAATGCATTATGCAGTATCCATTGATATCAGAATATATAAAGGCCATTCAAGATGCAGGTGATAATCTTGAACAGTTGGCTCACCTGACTCCCGTACTAGATGATCACGGAGAGCCATATCGCAGTAGTGGTGCTTTTGCCGTGGTATTTAACCCACATTGCAGCAGTCTTTGATGAAAAACTTAAAGATTCCTAACGAAATCCTAGATTTTGGCAGTTTT